>Ga0265292_1000073_pt1 | contig 211995 bp, 204 predicted proteins | sample Munlanlewell296A_FD_189080 | JGI IMG/M metagenome (GOLD analysis project Ga0265292, IMG submission 189080) | Leachate microbial communities from a municipal landfill in Southern Ontario, Canada - Leachate well 296A | ecosystem: Engineered > Solid waste > Landfill > Unclassified | place... | reverse complement strand
ACCTATAGTATAATTAGCGCAATTCATTGCCATCATTCCATCTATTTGTTCGCTAAATTGAATAATTATTCTATCAGTATAAGCAGTAGCGATAGCAGTAGGATTAACAATGTCATTTCCGGTAACCTCAACTTGAGCGGAAGTATTGCCAGCCGGATCCGCAAATTCAACTTTTACGCTGGCATTAGTATTATTACCGATACTAATCGCGTCAAATTGGGCATTCGGGGAACCGCCAAGCAGGCCGGACCCCAAGAGAGTCGTACCGTTAGAGGCGTAAATTCTTATAGTATTTCCGGCAATACCAGCAGATTCTCCTGTCTTAACCATTATTAAATCCGCTGTTCCAGGAGCATTTTGGGAAAGTATATAATTCGCTGCTGAAGGATCAGAGGGAACAACCGTATCAATGGTGATTTTTTTAGTTGCGGTCAAAGCCGTACCGACTGTTCCACCAATACTGTCAATTCCATAATTAGTCCCTAAATTAACCGCCAAGGAATGACCATTTGCCGGACTGGCCGCAATGGTTATTACTATATAATATTGCACGATATTGGCACCAATTGCCTCTGGTGTTGGTGTTAGAGTAATTGGCGTGCCTATAGTTGGAGTAATAGCTGATGCTCCCGCTCCTGGAACTACTAAATCTTCAGCTACTTGAAAATTGGATGTTGCTCCACTTTCTTTTCTTAAAGATACTGAAGCAATATCAGTATTTACTAAACCAGTACTGGGATCAGTAATTACCACTGTAACAGAATTTAAAGTAGCTGAACCTAAATTTTGCCTAAGCAAAAAAGTAGTAGTTGCTACTACCGCATTAGCTTTTGCAAACACCTCCGAGCTAGACAACATTTCTGACGGAGCACTTCCTGCTTCTTGAATTGTGCTGTCTGCTGCCTGTACTAAAGAAACGGCCACTAAAAATCCTGCACTTATTAATAGCGCAGAAACACCAAACGAAAAAATTCTAATATTTTTTTTCATATAAATTATATTAATATTATTAATAACAACAAAAACTTGTATCAAAAATCGACACTTACGTTTCTATTATATCACTAAAAAAAAAATTATCAAAGATATTGTCCACTTTTACTGGGTAATAATAGAAGCATAAAAAATCGCCCTTACAAGGGCGATTTTTTATGCAGGGTTTGGTTAAGAACCTCTCCCTACCCTTTCCAAAGGAAAGGGTTTCGGAGTTTAATTAAAAACCTCTCCCTACCCTCTCCAAAGGAAAGGGTTTTAAGATTATTGGGCGTTCATCTTTGCTTTTGTTTTAGCGCCGACGAGGCCGTCTGCAACGAGGCCATTATTTTTTTGCCATGTTTTAATAACAGCAATAGTTTTTGGACCCAGTTTTCCATCAATTACCAAACCAAGATTCAATTTAACATTCAAGAATCTTTGTAACTCTTTAACTCCTTCACCTTTACTCCCGTTTTTGAGAGTGCTAATGCCGAAGTTGTAAGAAGCAGGAGTTGCCGGTGTTGCCGGAGTAGCAGAGCTAACTCCTGGTACTGCAGGTGTAGCTGGAGTTGCCGGTGTAGCACTTACTGGACAAGCTGCACCTGTTGAAGTGTTGAACAAATTTCCACCTGAACAACCTTGCGGAATAACTGCGTTATTTACACAAGCTGCCCCTGTAGAAGTATTGAACAAGTTTCCTCCTGAACATCCCGGAGCAACTACTGCTGGAATAACAACTGGAGTGACAACTTTAGCTACACAAGCACCATTTACCAAAGTGTATAAAGAGCCACAATTTATTGTTGAACCACCTCCACCACCGCTACCTCCAGAACTAGAGCTACTTCCTGAAGCAACTGTTATATGATAAGTTACACCAGCAGTGAAATATGTATCAGTCTCATTAGTTGCAGTCGCAGCGGCTGCTCCCCAAGTACCAGAGCGTTGTAATGAAGTTCCAAAATAAAGTTTATCAGCAGAACTAAGACTGTCAGTCAAAAGAGTAATCTTAGCTGTACCACCCATCGTAATATTTCCACTAACATCAGTATTACTTGCAATTGACTTTGCTCCACTTCCAGAAAGTCCTAGGTTGACGTAATCGACTTCTGTTGCAGGATCTTTTACTGTTTGCGCACCAGATGCAGTGTAATTTACAGTATTACTTGCTGCTGTTGCAGTTAATGTTGTAACAGTACTGGTGCCACCAAGATTTAGAGTGGCGCTTGCGCCGTTTGTTAATAATAGACCGGCAAGAGCAGTTGTAACAGTCAAAGTACTATTGTTTGTAATAGCAGTAGTTGCTGTCAAGGTACCATTTACTACTGTCGTTCCACCAACTGTAGCTGTACCACCACCATTAACAGTCAAACTACTGTAAGTGTCAGCCTTAACTGCCTGAGAAGTACCAGTATATTGAACAGTATTAGTATTCGTGTCAGCGTCTAAAGTAGTGATAGTCGGAATCGCTCCGGCAAAAGTAAGAACTGAACTTGCTCCTTGAGTGAGAGTAGTGATAGTCACACCATCATCTTGTAAAGTAAGACCATTTCCTGTTGTATCACTGTTTGTAATAGTTGTAATAGTAATAGCTCGAGTTCCTCCGAGGGTCTGAGCAGCGCCATTAGCAAAAGTATAAACTCCAGCACCAGAAGAAAATGTTCCAGTTCCATCAACAGTTAATCCAGCGGCTAAAGATACTGCTGGTCCACCGGTAGAGAAATCCCAGACACCTCCAGTATTCACAGTGGCTGCGCCGGTAAATGTTTTTGTACCAGTAGCAGAAGTTGTGTTTATTGTTCCTGTAATATCTGAAATTCCGCCAATGGTAAGAGCAAATGCTCCCATAGTAAGAGTTGCTCCTGTTCCAACAGTAAGAGTTCCAGTGACTACATTAATTGCACCTGTTGTCATAACTGCAGTTCCTGTAATACTTACATTTCCTCCAACAGTAGTAATAACCGGTGTAGCTGTAGCTGAACCACTCATATTGAAATTTGTACCAATAGTTGTGACGCCCGTCATCGTTGCAGCACCACTTCCAGAAAGACCCAATGTTCTATAAACAACTGCTTTTACTGTAGGAGCAACACCAGTGTAATTAACTGTGTTAGCATTAGTTGTTGCGTCAAATGTTCCAGCTCCACTAAATGGAGTAGCGGCTGCTAAAGCTAAAATTGAGTTAGTACCTTGAGTGAAATTACCAGCTAGGGTAATACCACCTGTAGAAGATACTGTAACTCCTCCTGTATTGTTATTTGTTAGAGTAATCCCTCCAGCAGGAATTAACAACCCTCCGAAAGTCATTGCCCCTGCACCAGCTAGAGCTTGATTGACCGAAAATGCTGCTGCACCAGTACCGTTGTTGAAAGTCGTACCGCTCATAGTGATACCACCCGCAAAGCTAGTAGCTGGATTGGTAGTAGATAAATCCCAAGTACCGAGAGCATTAATTGTTACAGCACCGGTAAATGTTTTCGTACCGGTTGCCGCAGTTACTGTATTTAATATTCCTGTAACTGAAGTTGCTCCGGTAACAGTTACTGCGATACCCGGCAGGGTAAAGGTGGTACCAGTACCAACAGTCAATACATCACCGATAGTTAGAGATGCGCCAGATGGAGCGAGAGATACTGTTCCAGAAAGAGTCAAGTCTCCAGTAACCGAAGTGGCAGCACAAGTTGCCGTTCCGCTACCACTAAATGTTAAGTTGTCATAAGTGGTAACTTTACAAGTCGGGGTTGCCGCTGTGTAATTAACTGTGTTTCCTGTAGCTGTTGCTGTAAGAGTAGTTACAGTAACAGCACCACCGATATATAAAGTACCCGCTGCGGCATTTGTTACTGTGCCACCAGCAAGAAGTGTGTTAACCGTCAAAGAAGCATTATTGGTAAGATCAGAAGAAGCTGATATCGTATCTGCTACTGTTGTTCCATCAACAGTAGCTGTTCCACTTCCATTAATTGTCAAATATTTATAAGTTGCCGCTTTGACTGGAGCGGAAGCTCCGGTATAAATCACGTAGTTTCCTGAGCCCGAAGGGGTAAATGTTCCAGCTCCAGCAAAAGGAACAGCGGCTCCAAGAGAAAGGGTTGAATTAGTTCCTTGAGTCCAAGCGCCATCAAGAGTCAAAAGACCAGTCACTGTGACTGTCCCAGTATTACTGTTAGTTGTGGTTCCACTTGCAATAGTTAAAGCGCCCTCAAAAGTAATAGCGCCAGTTCCTGCCAAGTTTCCAACTAAAGTTGAGGCGCCTGATCCCATATTCATAGCAGTAACACTATTGTTTGTGATACCTGCGCCAAAACTTGTGACTGGGTCTTGTCCAGTAAGACTGAACGAGCCACCAGAATTAATGAGAACCGCGCCAGTAAATGTTTTCGTTCCAGTTGCTCCAGTAGCCGTATCAACTGTTCCAGTAATATCTGAAGTACTGCTAATAGTCAAAGCGAAATTTCCCATAGTAAGTTTTGCTCCAGTTCCGACAGTAAGAGTTCCAGTGACTACATTCGCTGCGCCATTTGTCCATACAGCTGTGCCGGTGATGCTGACATTTCCGCCGATGGTCGTAATAACTGATGTTGCCGTAGCTGAACCGCTCATGCTAAAGTTTCCAGTAAGAGTGGTAATACTAGTCATGGTTTTAGCGCCACTACCACTTAAGCCCAAATTTCTATAGGCCGTAGCAAAAACTGTTTGTGCGCCAGCTTGAGTATAATTGACAGTATTTCCTGTCGCCGTAGCGGTCAAAGTGCCAATATCAGAAAGTCCACCAAGATTTAAAGTACCTGCATCACTATTGACAAATGTTCCAGTAGCTCCCACATCAGAGAGTGCTGTGGTAGCGGTTACCGTACCAGTATTGGTAAGAGTAATGCCATCAGCAACGTCTAAAAGTGTAGCTACTGTCAATGTCCCAGTGTTAGAAGTAGCGCCAGTAATTCTTACTGAAGCGATTGATGTTGTTGTCGCACCACTAATTACTTTTGTAGCACCACCAAAAGTGTGGAGCCCTGTACTTGCAGTAAAAGTAGTTGCGGCATTTGCAAGGTTTCCACCGTAAACCACCACCGCTGCGCCTGTTTCATTCCAGACAGCGCCAGCATTTAGAGTAACATCACCTGTGAAAGTCTTGGTGCCTGTTCCGAAAGTAATAGTGTCAGTAATAGATGATGCTCCTGTAACTGTGAATGTTTGAGTGTTGGTGTCCAAATTTCCATCAGTTAATGTAAGAGTGCCACCAAAAGTTGTTGTTCCAAGCAAGGTTGCAGTTTCAAGAGTTTTGAGAATGACCACATTATTATATGTAGTATAAGCGCCTACACTTTGGGCGCCAGTTCCGTTAAAAGTAATAGTTCCAGTAGTGGTAGTAGTTAAAGTTCCTCCAGAAGGAAAATTTCCTCCGAAATACATATTACCTGCTCCAGTAGAAAGAAAGATAACATCTGCCGGAGTAGTCCAGGTACCACTTACATGTCCAGTAACCGTAGCTGAACCTGTACTAACACTAAGAGTATGATCGCCGCTACCAGCTCCATCTGTAATAACAAGAGTTCCAGTAGAAAATGTTGCGGCTCCTACAGCAAGAGTTGCTCCTGCTGTGCCTGTAGTAGCAGTGTATGTAGTAGCACCTGTGACGGTAAGAGAGCGACTAATAGTACCACCAATCGTAATACTGTTTGCAGCATTAACTGCATCATTAAAAGTAAGAGCGGTTATGGTAGCATTTCCGCTCATAGTTACATTTTTAGCGGTAGGAATAATAACACTATCGTTTGCTTGAGGAAGTAAACCTCCGCAACCACCCCAGTTGGTAGTTGTATGCCAATCGTTATCAGTAGCACCACTAAAGGTACATTCAGCTGCTTCAGCTTTACTGACCGAAACAAATCCAAAGACCCCTAAAACAAAAACTAACATTCCGACCGAGAGAAAAACATTTTTTAAATTAAATTTCATAATAAATTTTCCCGACACAAACCCATTGGGTAAGTGGTACGGACCAGCCATAAGGCTGAGATAATAATAAATAAAACTCGACACTAATAATAAAACACAAAAACAAAAATTCAATTTAGAATTAGTATTTACATTATACCAGATATATAAATAATAAAGCAAGACATAAAGGGGGGTGTGGATAACTATCAGGCTTTCATCCTGATAGTTATCCACAATTAAGAATTAAGAATTTCGTTCTAAAATATCAAAACCACTTAATATAGTATCACACAAAAAATCTTCAAGCTGGCTGTGATCATCTTTGGTTTGAGCTTTATAAAGATAAGTATAATAAAGTTGTTTTTGTTGTTGGTGGATAATAGCTGGAGCCATATTTGCTCTTAAAAGCATTGCTGTCATTAACAACCTTCCAACTCGTCCGTTTCCATCAGAAAAAGGGTGTATTTGCTCAAAATGACTATGCGCCTTTGCTGAAATACTTACAATATCCTTATTTCCTTTTTCTATATCTGAAATAACAGATTTAATCAAATCTGGTACCCGTATATAATTCGCAGTGGGTAAACTAACTCCCAATATCCTAACTGCATGGTTACGATACATTCCCGCATCAGATCTAATACCGTTCATAAGAATACTATGTAATTTCAAAATTAAACTTTCATTTATTTCTCCTTTTTTAGAAATATAATCAAATAAATAATTTAGAGCAGTTTGATGATTTTTTGCTTCCAACTGTTCTATTAATGTTTTATTTGGAAGGGATACATTATCAAAAAGAATAGCAGCTGTATCTCCCTCTGTAAGAGTACTTCCCTCTATACTATTACTATGATAAGTAAGCTTTAAAACAAATTCATCATAAATATCCTTATTACTTAGGATTTCATTTATAATGCTTTTATATTTGGATGATTTTTCTTTCAAGAATTGTTTTTTTGTGAGTAGCTTATCTAAGGGAATTACCTTTTGACCTGTAACTTCAAGGAATAAATCATTTATTAGGACTTCCATTTTCTTTCGAGGAGTGGACTTACCATTCAACCAACTATTTAATGTAACAAAAGAAACCCCGAATTTTTCAGCTAATTTGGTTTGAGTTATAACGAGTTTCTTTTGAATTATTCTAAGTTTTTGTTGTATACTTTCCATACCCATATATACTATCAAACTTTATAAAGTTAGTCAAAATCTTGTAAACTTTATAAAGTTAGTCTAATCCCCAGATAGGGGCTTAGCCCCTATCTGGGGATTTTCCCTTATTATTTTCTTCTTCCTCATACGCAAAAAACCACCCCCGTCGGGGTGGTTTTTTGAATACTTTTTAAGGCCTGCCCGACTGAACATTGTCAGTCGTTCGGGCGGGCGTATTAACCAGAGATTATTTGTATGTATCTTTTCTATGCTTAATTTTGAGAACAAAGATAAACTTACTTAACAACGTCAAATAAAATTCTATATTCCCCTATTCTAAATCTAAATTGAGCATTTCTAAAATCAGTTAAATGCTCTGCTATATTTATAAGCCCAATTTCTTAAAAAGAATATCTTGAGATAAATATTGTTTTTTCTTTATTTCTTTTCGAGCCTTTTCAATCTCTTTAAGATGAGTAAAAGAACTAAAAAACTGTTCAAAAGTTTTTTCAATTCTTTTAAGATAATCATATTCATTGGCTGAAATTATTACATTATTTTTGGTTAAAGTAGTTATATTGACAATATAACATAAATAATAAAATCAAGCAAAATCAGATATCAAAGAGGGGGCGGAGCCGTAGGCTCCGCCCATTTCTATTGCTTGTTTTGGGTTGAGTTCCCTCTCTCCTTGGTAAGGAGAGAGGTGGAGAGAGGTGAATTAATTAATTAAGAACCTCTCCTCTTATCCTCTCCTTAGTAAGGAGAGGAGGAAATACGAATTCAGGCAACAAAAAACCACCACCGACCGAAGTCGGGGTGGTTTTTTGTTTTATCTCCTAGATGCCCGCCTTGCGTCGCTATTACTAGCAATACGAGGCAGGTTCGACCAAGAAAGAGAAATTTAATACTTTTTAAGGCGTATTATAACCAGTTTATGTTAACTCAATCTTACGATTAAGCCGCATCATTCTGCATGTTGATTGATGGGGTCTTGAATTCTGCAAGATTGTAGTTATACAAGATAGTACCAGTTGCAGCATCAGTACCATAAGAAAGACCTCCTAGAGTGGCTTGAGACAATCCATCTGCGCCAGCTCTAGAAATATATGTGATTATAAATCTTTCAGTTGTACCTTCTACTACTTCATACCAACCATCAGCATCAAGGGCACCGCCTAGAACAGCTCCGGTTGAACTTCTAATGTTAGCGTCAACAAGAGTGTCTGTTCCAGAGATAGTAACATGATGTATTGAAGCACTACCAGTACCTTCAACTGGCTCAGTGCCATCTACATACATATCTGCGCCAAAGGCAGTTACATCAAATGTGATAACAAATGTTGCTTCATCTGAGTCTGTTGTGTTGTTAATATCTCCAGCGTGACTGATTGTCGCTGAACTGGAAACAAAAGCAACATTAATACCTGTATCACGAAATGCCTGAGCTTCACCGGTGGCAGTACCAGTCATTTCTGTGGTATTTGCTAATTGATCACCTTGTTCGTTTTCAGCAACAATGAATGCGCGACCGGCTGTTGTTATAGATGCAAGAAGAGTATCTCCTGCGTCAAAATTAACATCTTCGGTAGCAGTTGCGTCAAGGTCATTAATGTCAGCTGAAATTGTGAAGTTCACAGTTGAGCCGGCAGTAATGGTGTAATCAAGGTTGTCAAAGAGAATACCGGCTATTGCTTCAGCTGTTGTAGAACAAGTTGATGCTGTTGAAAAGTTTGCTTCAGTTAGACAATTTGTTGTACCAGTAACCTCTGTGTAAGTGTTACTACCAAGTGTAAGTTTAACTGAACCTGTTATTGCGTTGATACTACCAAGTGTAGTAGCTGCAGTAAAGGTTATTGGAAGCGCATCCAACCAAACATCGGATGTACCTTCTACTTTCAATTTACCTTTCAAAAGTACAACATTATCAGTGTTGTTGGTAGCATCTACATCCACAACACTTGCAACTGGAGTGCTATTAAGAGAAACCTTAAGTATTGTATCAGATGCTGACGCAGAAGTAACGAAAAGAATTGGGATTTCAGCCTGTGTAATAGTATCTGTTGATACTACTCCTGAGCCGTCCTCATATCTAACGTTAATAGGATCAACACCCCAGGAATCTGAATCAATATCTGCTGAATCTATATTACTTGCCGCATCTACAGTGATATAGAACTTATCTGTAACACCATCTCTAACAATAGCGTTAGAAACAGTTACAGTCTTGGAATAAACACCAGCACTGTCTCTGATAAAATCAGCTGTGTTAGCTGTTCCAATTTTTGTAGTTCCTTGCCAGATTGACACTGAATCAAGATAGTCAGTAATACGATCTGAATCTGCCGCAGCATTTCCAGTTGAACTAAAGGTTAATTTGAAAGATTTAAGCCCTACATCTCCATCGGATGCTTCAAGCTCAAATCCGGCAATTTTAACATCATTTTGACCACTTCCAGTCTCTTCACTACTGTATTGTGATAATTGAGTGTATGTTACAGTGCCTGTTGTTCCTGCTAGAACTTCAGATACTACAGCTGTTCCACATGATGCGCCAGTTGTAGGACTAAATCCTGCGGTTGAAGTACAGCCTGCTGGTAGAGTAACTACGGCACCTGCACATGATAGGCCAGTTGTTGAACTGAATGCTGCGCCTGCTGTACAACCTGCTGGAAGAGTTACTACTGTACATGATGCGCCTGTCAATGAATTGAACAATGCGCCTGCTGGACAACCAGTTACCGTAACAACTGTTTCACCTGCGTTTGCTTTAGCTTTTGACATTGGGCCAAAAGCGCCATCAGCTGTTAAGCCGTTGTTCGCTTGCCAAGCCATAACTTTAGCTTGAGTCAAAGGACCAAAGCTTCCGTCAGCTGTAGCACCAACTAAAGTTTGAAGAGTGACAACATATGGTCCACTACTTCCTACTTTTAAAGTTGTTGTACCGAAATCATAAGCCATTGCTGTTGACGCGAAAGCGAAAGCAGCAAGGAAAAATGTTCCGATTAAAAATTTTTTTAACATAATTTTATAATTTATACACGTTTAGATTAGTTTCGACTAATTCTCTGGCACGACTAATAAAATAACAATGTGCCGAGAAAAAAACTAATGTGTGTGTATCTCTGAGATAATTAATAATTAAGAATTAAGAATTACGAATTAAATCGGAATCAAAATTCAAAACTAATAATTATCTTTTACTGAACTTCTAAAAATCGAAACTTTATTATATCCCCCGTAAAGAAGCAAAGCTTCCACGGGGCATGCTCTCTATCACTCTCCTCCGCTTCTCTATCAAAAGCAACGGCGAAGTAAATAAAAAGAAAAGTAACAAAATTTAGAATCGTAAACTAAATAACTGCCTGTCTTTACTTTCTTAAGAATCTCTTACGAGAGTAAAGAAAAGACGAGACAAGCATATCTGCCTTGTCGACAGGGCCGATAACACATTTTGAAAATTTACTTTTTAATTTCTCTTTTATCACCCGCCTCTATCAACGGGATAATCTTATTGCTCTATCAAAACAAAAAGTAAGACTCACCCAATCTCTATCAATCGGGCGACTAAGAAAAAATAAAAACTAAATAATACAAAATGGATAAGACCACGAAAACGAAAACGCCACTACCTTCTTGGTATTAGAATATAGCAGTATTAAATTTTCAATGATCTTTTCTTCCCAAAATATACTTACTGTGTCTTGCCAAAGCTTTAGCAAAGGTAGATATAATAAGTACACAGGGGATACTATATATTATCATGTCTGGTAAAAAAACACCAGCAACAATATATACGTATATATTATATACTCGGGGTTTTAAATATGCAAATATAAGCAACAAGGGGTGTGGATAACCCAGATAAGGAGGGTTAGATTCCCCTCTTGAGGGGTGGACTTTGTAATCAAAGGACGGGGTGGAAGGGCTCATCCACCTCCCCCGCATTAGCGGGTACTCCTCAAGAGGAGAATTAGAGGGGAACTAAAATCCCTTATATCACTGCGTAGCGGGACCAGCGTTTGGCACCGGTTTTTTTGAGTTGTCCTTTAGAAACAAGAGAATTAAGTTCACGTTGAATCGTCTTCTCGGAACAGTTTGTGAATGAAATTGAGATGTCCTTGATAGAAATTTCCTTTTTTTCCGCCTTGTTGCGAGACAGGTCTTTTATAATATTTAATATCTTCTCTGTCCTATCATGCCTATCAGCCAAATTCGTAACTGAATGATTTGTCTTATGAGACTGAAAAGTTGATAAAGGACTTTTATTATTTGTAAAGGACATTCTATTAAATGACGCCCTTTTGCCCGTATGCGCAGGCATGTCCTTTATCCCATCCCTCTCCGCTAGGCCTTGCCTAGCGGAGGAATCCTCTGGGAGAGAGAACATCTGTTGGTCTAGTGTGAAAGTAAAGTGTTTATCTTTCTTTTGATGGCTTTCTAGCTCCCCTATTAAGATTATAAATTCTTTCTTTAGAATAGCAGTATTCATCTCGGAAATAAAGCCAATAGTGTAAGCGATTTCTACAAAGGAAAGTATTTCATTAACACGAGCAAGAGAGGAAGAAATGTGGACATGCTTATCCATCGGGGAGAGAGTTGAAAGTTTATACATATCGGACAATAATTCTACACCTAGTTGACGAAGCTTCCCTTTCAGAGCGTCATCGGAATCCATACAATCGGAAACCATATATAGGGCCGTAACCAATTTTTCTGTCTTTTTGTTAGCAAATTCATAAATAACCCCATTTGACAATGCTTTAACATCAGGGACATTTGACTGTCCATATATATTTACGTCTGTCTTTTGTGTGTCTTTTTGATTATTCATCTGTCTTTTTCCTTGCCTATGGCAAGATATTTATGTCTTTAATATGTCCATTATATACTGAAATATTTTTGATGCAATACCCTCTCTCCTTTGCAAGGAGAGAGTTGAAGAGAGGTTCCTAATTAATTTTTCCTTCCCTGCGAAGGGAAGGTGCCGAAGGCGGAAGGGTGAATTAATTATTCACCCCCTCGCCCTTTGGGCACTCCCCCTTCACAGGGGGAGAGGAATTCAAATTAAGAACCTCCCCTCATTCCCCTCCTTGGTAAGGAGGGGAGGAAATACAAAAAAAATTATGCTATAATGTGTACATAATATGGCAAAAAAAGATATAGAGGAAGATTTTGATGAACCTACATCAAAGCAAGGAAAAAAGAAAAATAATAAAAGAATTAAATTAAAAGAAGAGACTCGCTACAGTATTTGGGGTATTGGTTTTATTGTGCTTGGAATATTGATAACACTTTCAGTTTTTAAAATGGCCGGAGTTGTGGGAAATTTTATTTATTCTTCATTGAGTTCATTTTTTGGAGCTGGATATTATCTTTTGCCGATATTACTTGTGCTTATCGGTTATTCTTTTTTGAAAAACGAAAGACCACAAGTTGCCCGTTCACATGCTATTTTTGGTTTTGTAATTTTCCTTTCTACTCTCGGAATTATGGACATCGCAAGTAATGGAAAAGGAGAATCTCTCAATATAACTTTCGGTGGATATCTTGGTAGTATGGTCGCATGGCCTTTTGTAAAATTTTTTGGAATATATGCCGGAATACTTTTGCTTGGGGCATTGCTTATTATCTCTCTTATTATTTTATTTAATGAGAAACCAAACTTAGTGGAACTATTTCAAAAGATTTGGAATTTCCTTAAGAAGGATATTCGTGTACCAAAATTAAACCCTTCCAACCTCCCCTTCGCAGGGGAGGAAAATTCTATTTCTGACAAGGAAGAAGAAGGTGAGGTTTCAACTAAATATGATGAGAATCCAATAAAAGAAACAGAAGAAGATGCTATAGCAAAAGCAATTGGAAAAGTAAAAAAAATTAGCACAAACTATATCCCTCCCCCACTTTCACTTCTTGAGAAAGATAGAGGCACGGCAAATACTGGAGACATGAAAGGCAATATGAATATTATTCAAAGAACTTTACTTACCTTTGGAGTTTCTGTAGAAATGGATGAAGTAACTATTGGACCAACTGTCACTCGTTATGCACTCAAACCAGCTCAAGGTGTTAAACTTTCTCGCATAGTCGGACTGCAAAATGAATTGGCTCTTGCATTGTCTGCAAAAACTATTCGTATAGAAGCACCTATTCCTGGAAAATCACTTGTCGGTATTGAAATACCAAATAAAATAAAATCGATTGTTGGACTTGCTACACTTTTAGCTGATGATAAATTTCAAAACTCTCCTAATCCACTCACTATCGCACTTGGTCGTGGACTTTCAGGGAAAGCTATTTTTGGAAATTTAGCAAAGATGCCACACTTACTCGTCGCAGGAACAACTGGGTCTGGTAAGTCGGTAACAATTCATTCTATCATCACATCATTACTGTATCGAAATGGACCGGAGGATTTGCAATTTATAATGGTGGACCCAAAACGAGTAGAACTTACACTTTATAATAAAATACCTCATTTACTTACTCCGGTCATAACTGACGCAAAGAAAACAATTCTTGCTCTCAAATGGACTGCCCGTGAAATGGATAGACGATATGATATATTACAAGCAGAGTCAGTCCAGAATGTAGAATCATATCATTATAATGTTTATGAAAAAGCCAAGAAAAATGGTGAAGAAGCTGAACGCTTACCTTATATAATTATAGTGATAGACGAATTAGCAGATATTATGCAAGCGTATCCAAGAGAATTGGAAAGTGCCATTATTCGTTTGGCTCAAATGTCTCGCGCAGTCGGAATACATCTCCTTCTTTCCACCCAAAGACCATCGGTTAATGTTATTACTGGATTAATCAAAGCTAACATTCCTACTAGAATCGCATTACAAGTTTCTTCACAAATAGATTCACGAACAATCTTAGACCAAGGTGGGGCAGAGAAACTTTTGGGTGCCGGAGATATGCTTTATTCTTGCGCAGAAAATCCTCATCCAGAACGATTACAAAGTGCATTTATATCTGAAGATGAAGTCAAAAAAGTGGTAGAATATTTAAGGAAGGCATACATAGATGAGATACCAAATACTATTGAACTTTCTGGTAATATAAATAGGGGTGAAAATAATCTTTTCACTGATAGTATTGGTGGATATTATGATGGAGATGATGACCTTTATGAAGACGCTAGAATGACAGTTATAGAAGCAGGTAAAGCCTCTACTTCATATTTACAAAGAAAACTAGGAATCGGATATGCTCGTGCAGCGAAATTGATAGATATGCTAGAAGAACGCAGGGTTATCGGACTTGGTAATGGAGCAAAGCCGAGAGAGGTATTAGAAAAATCAATGGACCATACAGAAGAAACAGTGGGGTAGAATTTCTCCCTCCCCTTACCAAGGGGAGGGCTGGGGAGGGGTTCTTAATTAAGAACCTCCCCTCATTCCCCTCCTTGGTAAGGAGGGGAGGAAAACCAAAATAAATTATGAAAATTATCAAAAATAAAAATATAAAATGGTGGATAGGGACAATATCTTGTGTGTTACTATTTGTTGTTATTATTTTTTTTGGTTATGAAAAAATGAGTTTTATATTTAATGGAATAAAAATAGAAGCTGTTCTAGAACAAAAAGATGATTCTTCTCTTGCGGTGGTCAGTGGGAATGCGGAAAAAGCTGTATATATTACTTTGAACGGGAGAGAAATATTTATAGACAAAGAAGGAAATTTCTCTGAATCGATTATTATACTTCCTGGGTTTTCAATCGTGACATTAAATGCAAGAGATAAATTCGGAAAAACGGCGGAGAAAAAATTTGTTATAGTTACGAAAGAAAATGCGTCGGCGATCGCATTTAAAAGTAGTGAAATTATAAATTAGTACAAAATAAAAGTAGTTTCGCAGGATTATTAAAATTATTCGCGCTTTACCCTAAAGGGCTCCGACGCGACTCATAATTTCAATAATCCTGCTACACTCTTTTTAATTTTAAATTATGCAAAAAAAAGTAAAAAAAGCTCCAAAGGAAATGGGCGGTGCAATTGAGGATACAATTAAATCAATCCAGACAAAATTTGGAGAAGGAGCAATAATGAAACTTGGAGATGCTCCAAAAGTGGATATAGATGTTATACCAACTGGCTCAATAGGGCTTGATATGGCTCTCGGTGTCGGTGGAGTACCAAGAGGTCGTATGATAGAAATATTTGGACCAGAGTCATCTGGGAAGACCACTCTTGCTCTTCATATAGTCGCAGAAGCTCAGAAAAAAGGAGGAATTTGCGCTTACATCGATGCCGAACATGCTATGGACCCTGATTATGCTGGAAAACTTGGAGTAAATATAAAAGAACTTTTAATATCTCAGCCAGATAACGGTGAACAAGGACTTGAAATTACAGAAAGTTTGATTCGCTCTGGGAAAATAGATGTTGTCGTCATTGACTCTGTGGCTGCGCTTACTCCAAAAGATGAAATTGAAGGTGATATGGGTCAACAACATATGGGGAAACAAGCCCGCCTTATGTCGCAAGCTCTTCGTAAACTAACTGCGATAGTTGCCCACTCAAAAACAGTGTTAATATTTATTAACCAGATTCGTATGCAAATCGGAGTAATGTTTGGCAACCCTGAAACAACTCCGGGAGGCAAAGCTCTCAAATTTTACACTACTATCCGTTTAGATATTCGTCGTATTGCTCAAATAAAAAAAGGAGAAGAAGTTGTCGGAAGTCGCACTCGTGTGAAAGTCGTCAAGAATAAAGTTGCTGCTCCATTTAAACAAACAGAGTTCGACATACTTTATGGTGAAGGAATTTCTCGTGAGGGTGAAATAATTGCTCTGGGAGAGAAAATAGGAATTATAGAAAAATCTGGAGCTTCATATTCATATAAAAATAAAGAAGGTGAAAAAGTTCCTATGGGTCGTGGCTATGATGCTACACGCATATGGCTAAGAGAAAATAAAAAAGTTGCTGATTCTCTACTTAAAGAAGTAAAATCTCGATTTGGTGAAATACAGGTGGCAAGTAGTGGAGAATAGTAAATTATCATTAGCACGACGCCAATACACGAATGAAAACGAATATACAAATGTTAAGAACCCTTACAAATAGGGCACACGAATAAATTCGTGTCATTTGCATGAATTCGTGTATTAGTGTCGCATTAACATTATGCTTGAATACAGTGAAATTCGAGAAAGAAAAATAATAATATATGAGGATGAGCCATGTGAGGTGATGGAAAACCATGTGGCTCGTACTCAACAAAGAAAACCTCAAAATCAAGTCAAACTCAAAAGTTTGCTTTCGGGACGTACTTGGAATACTGTTTTCCATGCTTCTGATAAAGCTGAAGAGGCAACAATAATAAAAAAGGATGTAAAATTCCTTTATGCTAATCGTGATGAATTTTGGTTTTCAAATCCAAATGACCCAAAAGATCGTTTCAAAATTGACAAAAAAATTATCGGGGATACGGCTAAGTTCTTAAAATCAAATGAAAACACTACCGCACTTATCTGGGACAATGATGGGGCAGAACAAATTATAAAGATATCTCTTCCTATTAAAATGGAATTTACAATAAAAGATTGTCCCCCATCTATTAAAGGCAGTACCGCATCAGGTGGAGGAAAGCTAGCTGTACTTGAAAACGGAATAAAAATTCAAGTTCCATTTTTTATAGAGCAAGGTGATAAAGTAATAATAAATACTGAGACAGGTGAATATGTAGAAAGAGTTCAGAAGTAAAAAAAGGAATTAAAATAATTCTGGATGAGAACCGAGATTCACTAAAAATAAAACTAATTTATTCTCAATAATTTCATAAATTAACAATATATCTGGATAAATATGACACTCTCTTTGGTGAGATAGTTTACCTCTTAATGAGTGATCTAGATATTTCTTTTCTAATGGTATTTGATTTTGTAATTTTATAATAACATTTTCTAATTTTGAGATAGAAAATTTTTGTAATTCTAAATACTTTTTTAATGATTTGTCGTATTTTTTTGTAGAAACAACTTTAAGCATTTTTTGAGAGAATATCTCTATGTAGAGCTTTTATACTTTTATATGATTTTGCTTTACCAGACTGAATATCTTTCATAAGCTGATTTCTTTCTTTCAGCATCTCATCCTCCTCTGCTCTGGTATAGCCATTCACCGTTCTAATCTCAAAAGGCATCCTTTGCTCTATTATCGTCTGATGCAAAAAAAGCTTCACAGCGCTAGACATATCAAGACCCATACTATTGAAAGCCTTATTGGCTTTATTTTTTAAATTTTCGTCTATTCTTATATTTAAAGTAGTCATACTTATAGTATATACAATGTATACACAATGTCAATACAGTTATCCCCTTATCAAAAATCTCCCCTAGGTCTGACCTGGGGAGATTTTCAGAAATAAACTTTATATTAAAAATCCACGTTTATAAACGTGGATTTTTTACTTTTTTGTTTTGACTTGAAGCATATGGATTAGGAACTAAATCATATACTTTAAGAATTTCTTCAAAGGAACTAATTTCAACTTTGTAAATACATTCTTTATTCATTCTCCGCGAATAATGTATTACAGAATAGTTGTCATATATTATTGCAATATGACTAAATAGATAAGAATCAGAACCCTTACGCATCAGGAAAATAATTTTCCCAATATTTTCAGAATTGGATAATTCATCAATAGATGTAATTACCGGTTGGTAATAAAAATCTATTGATAAACCGGCTTCTTCATACACAATTTTTATAAAGGTAAAACACTTCCCTTCTATCTGTGTATGCACCCCAATGAATTTGGCCGCAATCATAGGAACATTATTTGTTTTCATCTCTATTTAATTTTTAAAGTGGAAAAATACAAAAAACCACCCAAAGACGGGTGGTTTTTTATAGAAAAACAACTAGTCCTTGGTTTAAGAAATTAGACTTTTTAAAGTGAAGCCCGACCAAGTTTTAATTGTTTTTGTAATTTTCATAAAATTTATTTATCCTTCTATAGTTATACCTGCAGAACGAGCGGAACCTTCTACTATCTTCATAGCTCCTTCTATGTCTTTTGCGTTTAGGTCGGGCATTTTTTTCATAGCAATTTCTTTAACTTGAGTTTTTGTGATTTTACCTGCTTTTGATATATTTGGCTTCCCAGAACCTTTCTCAACTCCTGCTGCTTTAAATATTAATCCAGCAACTGGAGGAGTTTTGACTTTAATATCATAAGTTCTATCTTCAAAAACAGTAATAAGAACTCCGACTATCTCTCCTGCCATTTTTTGGGTCATCGCATTAAACTTTTGACAAAACTCTGCAATGTTCACTCCGGCCTGACCAAGAGCAGGACCTAAGGGCGGAGCAGGCGTAGCCTTTGTAGCGGGAATTTGTAATTTTATTTTCTTTATAATTTTTTTGGCCATTTTTTAAATAATTAAGAATTAATAATTTGAAGCTTTAGCGTAACAGACTTAATCTAACATAAAACTTAAACGAAATCAACGTTTCGCAGGATTATTAAAATCATTCGCGCTTTACCCAGAGTACTGGGCTCCGACGCGACTCATGATTTCAATAATCCTGCTCCACTTTTTATAATTTCTTAATTTGCAAGAAGTCCAACTCCACTGGAGTCTCACGACCAAACATTGATACTAATATTTTAATTTTGCCACGTTCTCTATCTATATCGTTTACTTTACCCTCAAGTTCTTTGAATGGACCATCTGCAATACGGACAATTTCTCCTATCTCTACATCTATCTGGTGTTTATTCTTGATATCAACTTTTTCCATTCTACCAAAAAGTTCATCAACTTCATTTTTAGCAAGTGGTACTGGGTTCACTCCAGCGCCCACAAAACCAGTCACACGAGGAGTGTTGCGAACTACATACCAAGAATTGTCATCCACTATCATATCAACTAGGACATATCCAGGAAAAACTTTCTCTTCTACTTCCACACGCTTTCCAGCTTTTATTTTGATCTTCTTTTCACTCGGAACAATCACACTAAAAATCTTGTCACTGACTCCAAGTGAATCTATACGCTGTTTTAAATTACGCATCACAGCATTTTCATAGCCCGCATAAGTATGAATTGCGTACCAATTTCTTTCTCCTCTTAATTCTTGTTTTGCCATATTTATTTAAATGAAAATTATCTTGTAAGTAAAAATTTAAGACCGTTGCTAAATAAGAGATCAAGTAGTCCTAAATAGTAAGCGATAATAATAGATACTGCGAGAACTGCTACAGTGAAAAATATGGTTTGTTTGCGTGTTGGCCAAGTTACATGTTTTGCTTCTACTATTACCTCCTTTATATAGTCAATTATTTTTTTCATAAAAAATGTTTATTCTTAGTAAAAAACACCCCGGGGGTGTAATAGATATATATTACCACTTTTATTATAATAGCGCAATATGCATTAAAAACCCGCTAATTAGCGGGTTTTTAATGCATTGATTATCTTATTTCATAAGTAATAGTTACGTTTGAAGTAATCTTATTCTCTCCTTTTGGAAGAGTAGGAGCAGGGGCGCTACTTGTGACAGCACCACCTACCATCATAGCTTTCGCTTCATACATTGGATAATAATCACCGCTATTTTCTGAAAAACTTACTACTTTACCAAGTTTAACACCTAATTCTTTGGCTAAAACATCTGCTTTACTTTTTGCATCTATTATCGCTTTGGAACGAGCTTGGTCCTTGAATCCTTCTTCATCATCTATAGAAAATGTAGGACCACTTATATTTGTGATACCAAGACCTGCGAGTCCTGTACGAATTACACTTGCGTTATCTACAACACGGACTTTTACAGTGATTGATTGGGTTGCAGTGTATCCTACAATTTTTGGATCTGTAGTTGGACATGGATAAGTATAACAAACTGGTTGCGCGTATGAATACTTTGGAGTAAGTCCTCCATATTCTGATTTGATATCTTTATCTTCAATTTTTTGGTCTTTCAAATAAACTAATGTTTTTGTAATTGATTCATTTAAAAGGTCTTGCGCCTCTTTTGCTGTTGTCCCGTCTTTGGTAAGATTTATTGATAAAGTTGCAATGTCTGAAACTGCTAGAACTTCCCCTTTTCCATCAACATAAATAGTATTGATTGGTTGATTGTCACGACCAACATAAGAGCTTGATTTAACCTCATTAACTAATTTTGCGACTGTGAACAAAGAAACCACTATTATTAATATAAAAACCGAAATACTTATTTTTTTGTCTTTTAAAAATGTTTCCATATAGCTATTATAGCACAAAAAAGGAGCTTAAGTAGCTCCTTTTTAATTTATTCTTTTTTATTCTATACCCACTAATTCTACATCAAAGATAAGTGTGGAATTTGCTGGGATTGAACTTACAGCTTGAGCACCATAACCCTTCTCAGGCGGAATAGTTAGAGTTTTCTTCTCCCCAACTTTCATATCTATCAATCCTTCATCCCAACCTTTTATAACCTGACCAGCACCCAGAGTAAATTTAAATGGCTCTATATGTCCAAACTTTGGCAGAACATTTGAATCAAAAACTGTCCCATTTGTTAAGCGCCCAGTATAATTCATAACTAAAACATCTCCATTTTTTGCTGTTTTTTCCATTGTGTTTTGCGAAGGGTTAATTGGTTCTGTTGTCTCACTATTCCCTGTAGTTTGCTCTTGCGCTATATTTTTATTTATTTCTTCTAATGGATCTATTTTTCCACTCTTATGCATAAGAATATAAATAACAAGACCTATAAAACAAACTACGATAATAAAAGAAACTATAACACTTATATTTTCTTTTTGATTTTTCATATTTGGGAAAAATTAATTAATATAAGAGTATTATACCACTATTATTTCCTTGATTCAATAATCGTTGTGGCTACACTAGTCGGAACTATATCATAACGGATAAATTCCATAGTGAATCCTGCGCGTCCCTCAGTCATAGAACGAAGTGTGGTCATATAACCAAACATTTCAGAAAGAGGAACAACAGCTCTGACTGCTTGATTCATACCACGAGCTTCCATGCCTTCTATAAGTCCACGTTTGGATGACAAACTTCCAGTAACATCTCCCATGAATTTCTCAGGAGTGACAATTTCAACTTTCATCATCGGTTCTAGTAGCACTGGACGAGCCATTTTACATGCATCTTGAATTGCCATACTTGCTGCAATTTTGAAAGCCATTTCGTTTGAGTCAACATCATGATATGACCCATCCCAAAGTTCAACGGAAACATTTACAAGTTTAAATCCTGCCAACACTCCACGGTCAAGACCTTCCCTAAATCCTTTTTCACACGCTGGTATATATTCCTGGGGAATAGCACCTCCTTTAATCGTATTAATGAATTCAAATCCCTTTTCTCTTTTTGTGTTCTTTGGAAGATCATCTGGGTCTACTGTCATATCCATTGGCTTAACTTTAATCTTGACGTGACCATAGTTACCACGACCTCCTGACTGCTTGATGTATTTACCTTCAGTCCCCGCTTCCCCTGTAATAGTCTCACGATATGCAACTTGAGGTTTACCGACATTTGTCTCAACAGAAAATTCACGCTTCATGCGGTCAACAATAATTTCAAGGTGAAGCTCTCCCATTCCAGCAATAATTGTTTCGTTTGTTTCTGCATCTGTTGTAACTCGGAATGTTGGGTCCTCTTGAGCAAGACGTGAAAGTGCCATGCCCATTTTCTCTTGGTCTGCTTTTGTCTTTGGCTCAACACGAAGTTGAATAACTGGCTCTGGAAAAATAATACGGTAAAGCTCTATTGGGTGTTCTTCGTCACAAAGAGTATCTGAAGTAATAGTATCTTTAAGTCCAACCGCTGCTGCAATCTCCCCCGCAAAAACTTTTTTTACTTCTTCTCGGTCGTTAGCATGCATCCGTAGGATTCTTCCAATACGTTCTTTGTTGCGAGTTCGTGGATTATAAACATAACTTCCAGCAGATAAACAACCAGAATAAACACGAAAGAAAATAATTTGACCGACAAATGGATCTGTCGCCACTTTAAAAGCAAGCGCTGAAAACGGCTCTGAGTCAGACGCTTTACGGTCTATAACTTCTTCTGTATCAGGATTAATTCCCTGTATTGGTGGAATATCAAGTGGTGAAGGAAGATAATCCACAACAGCATCAAGAATAAGTTGAATGCCTTTATTTTTAAGAGCGCTTCCTGCAAAAACTGGAAAGATTTTATTGGCAATAACAGCTTTTCGCAAAATAGATTTTAGAGTTTCAACATCTGGAACTTTTCCATTAAGATACTCTGTCATAACAGCATCATCTTGTTCAACAATTTTTTCTACTAACTCTCTATGATATTTTTCGGCTTCAGCTATAATATTTTTCGGGATTCCCTTCTCGGAGGACAAGTCTTTTTCTACAACATTTGAACCCATTTCCCCTTCAAAATAATAGGCCTTCATTTTTAGAAGATCAATAACCCCTTCATGATGCTCTTCAAGACCGATTGGAATTTGCATACGAATAGCATTTTTATTTAAACGGTCAAGAATTGTAGCATATGAATGTTCAAACGAGGCACCAGTTCGGTCAAGCTTATTTATAAAACAAATTCGTGGAACTAAAGCTTCATCAGCATAGCGCCAATTTGTTTCAGATTGAGGTTCAACTCCGGCTACTCCATCAAAAACGACAACAGCTCCATCAAGTACACGAAGTGACCGCTTCACTTCAACTGTGAAGTCAATGTGCCCTGGGGTGTCAATAATATTAAAACGATATTTAAACTCATTTTTTGCACCTGCCAACGCCCTCGCTTCGGCGGGCACGTAGGTTGGAGTCCAAAAACATGTGATAGCCGCAGAAGTAATAGTAATACCGCGTTCTCGTTCTTGTTCCATCCAGTCCGTCACTGTCTCACCATCATGCACTTCTCCCATCTTGTGGGACACGCCAGTGTAAAAAAGCACACGCTCGGATGTTGTGGTTTTCCCAGCATCAATGTGGGCAATGATTCCAAAATTTCTAACTTTTTCTAAAGGATAATCTCGTTCCATATAATTTGATTAATTAATAAAAAATAAGACGTATACGTCTTGTGTTATATGAATATACAACAAATCAGCTTTTTTTGCAATAAAAACCCCTCTGTAAACAGAGGGGTTAAATACAATACACAACAAAGTTAGTATTAATCCAAAATGACCTTACCTGCTCCAATTTCTGAAGCGTGAGACTTGTGAATGAAATCGTGGCGATTTTTTAAAAGCTGCTCGTTCATCTTTTTTTCTCTCACCTCGTATTCCGGATCAATCTTGTAAACTTCTCCATTACAGAGAATCAATCGGACATCTGATTTGCACTTGAATAAACCAAGCTGAAACCAAAAACCAATTGACTCATTTAGCACTGGCAGTACCTTTATGATGGCATTTTTCTTTAAGTAATTTTTCTTACTTTCTTCAGTGTTATCAAAAATATTTCTTGAAGGAAGCTGAGATCTCAGATTGGAAATAGTTTGACCAATCATTAATACCTGTGTCATTTCTTTCGTAGGAAATTTTATTTCCCCAAGGTCAAAGGGTTTTTTAAAAACACCTACAGGAATACCCTGCATATTATTGTCTCCCCTTATAGAAGGGTTAAGCCCAAGTCTCCTACAGGCCTTGTTCAAAGATGCATAATCAATCATGATTTTAAATTTTAGTTATTTTCTTCACTTTACAATTATTAATCAAAATAGTCAATAAAAAACCGACACTCAGTAAATTTTTTACTGATAAGTATTATTACCAACTAAACGCTATAGCTATGACTTGGTAAATGGGTTATTTGGTTAAATTATATCCTTTTGTCAACTTAAATGTTTTTATCATATCTTTCAAACCAACATTTTTAAGATATGAGGTAAATTCTTTAGGTAAAGGTGAAGGCCCAACCCAGACACTACATTGAATCATAACAAAATTAAAATTTTGAAGTTCGCGTCTAAACCATTCCCTTTCTGATTTTTTATCCTCGGGTATATCATAAAGCAATAATAAGTCCTTTGGGTCTTTATCGGTTTTCTCTGATGTAAATTTTTTAAATTTATCTCGAGTATTTTTATTTAGATATTCTTCACCTTTATAAGTAATATAATAATCACCATTTGCTTCTTTTATATACCCCTTATTTTTCAACTCCGAACATCTATTCGCTAATGTTTGATATTTAAAATATTTAAAATCTGGCAAACCTAAAAATCCTACGCGCATCCCTTTGTATCTGATGACATGTTTGCCTCTATTATCGCTTAAATATTGAAGTATCGATTTTTCTACACTCATACAAATATTATATCATCTTTACCAACTAAAAGCTATAGCTATGGATAGGTAAATTTGTTTTATCAGAAAAAAACTCCTATTTCTAGAAGTTTTTTAAAATTTTAAATATATATCTTAAATCATCCACACTACCAAGCAAAATGAGCAAATGCTTTGTTACTCTCTGCCATCTTGTGAGTGTCTTCTTTTTTCTTTACGGCAACTCCTTCATTTTTAGATGCAAGTATCAACTCTTCAGCAAGTTTTTCATGAATTGGCGCTCCCTTCTTGGAACGAGCAGCTAAGATAATCCATCTCATAGCAAGCGCAGTGCGTCTCTCTGGGCGAACTTCCCGAGGAACTTGATAGTTTGCGCCACCAATACGACGAGACCTGACTTCAACCATGGGCCCTGCATTTTTTATAGCAGTATCAAATATTTCAAGTGGATTTGAATTACCTGTTTTTTCTTTTATGATTTCAAAAGCTTTGTAAACAGATTTTCGGGCCGTCTCTTTCTTGCCATTAAGCATGATATTGTTAATAAACTTCCCAAGCTTTAGGGATTTATATACTATATCTGGTTCTACAATATTTCTATTTTTTATTTTTCTTCGCATAACTGATTTTTAAGGAGTTTACGACTATAAAAATCGTTATCCGCCTTAAATTTATTTGTTAATTTAAATTATTTTCTAAACATTATAAACTCACATTACTTTATCATATTTCTTTATTATAATCAATAAATTTATTGGCGGATTAAGAAAAATATATTCCGCTTCACTTCATTATTTTTTTTAATTATTTTTTTACTATTGCCTTTGGTGTCTTAGTGCCATATAGACTTCTTGATTGACGACGCTTCTCAACTCCTGTGGTATCAAGGCGTCCACGAACGATGTGATAACGAACTCCAATAAGGTCTTTAACACGTCCTCCGCGAATCATGACAACTGAGTGTTCTTGTAGGTTATGACCTTCTCCTGGAATATAAGCAGTAACTTCCATTCCATTCGTTAGACGAACACGGGCAATTTTTCGGAGAGCTGAGTTAGGTTTCTTTGGTGTAGTTGTAGAAACTTTAGTACAAACACCACGCTTAAATGGCGCAGGATAAAATACTGGTTTATTTTTAATAGAATTAAAACCACGAGCAAGAGCTACGGCTTTAGATTTTCTTTTAGTTGTTTTACGGCTCTTTCGAACCAATTGATTGATTGTAGGCATCTCATTAGGTTTGATTACAAACATCCCAACAGCATTCGGATGCTGTAGATATGAATACACATCTACGCACTCCTCATTTGTTGTGAAAAAAATAGTCACATCTGACTAGTGAGGATACTCTACTATAATATATACAAAAATGCAATAGAGAGTGATATTTAAGATAGGCCCGTTATGAAAGAAAATGTTATATAAATAAGGGGGGCAATCTTACTCCACAGAAAAATTATAAAGAAAAGAAGCAAAAAAATGCCCCATCTTTCTAAAAAATTTTCAATATAGCGATATTTTGTAGGGAGAAAAGAAAATAAAATTTTTGAACCATCTAGTGGTGGAATAGGAATAATATTAAATAATGCTAAAACCAAATTCAACATTACTATAATAGTTGAAATTTTATAGAAAGGGTGCATTAATAGTGAATCGGGATTATATAAAGGTAATCCAAGTGTTGGAGCAAACCTTATAAGAAGACCAAAGAAAATAGCAATTACTAAATTTGTGGCTATTCCCGAAAAAGCAACAATCATATTACCCACCCTACCATTCTTTAGATTTGCTGGATTATAAGGCACTGGACGAGCCCATCCTATCAAAAAACTGCCCGCTGTTGATATATATAACAATAAAGGTAAAATAACAGACCCAAAAGGGTCAAGATGCTTGATGGGATTTAGTGTAAGTCGGCCACTTAAACGAGCTGTATTATCACCAAGAAGATAAGCCGAATAACCATGAGCAACCTCATGTATTACTATAGATATAATCATAACAACAATATAAAATATTCCATCAATCACTTGCATCCCGTTAGAAGCAGGTCTCGGTCATTATTTTTTATAATTAACCTAATCTACTTAATTAATTTTAATAATCTAAATTATTTACATGACTTATCCCGTGACCGAGGCTTCTAACGGGATTGCATTTCCATAAACAATATGATAGCATATGATTTACATATGGCGAAAGTTTGCGACATAACAAAAAAGGGCTCAAAAATGGCTGGGGGATATTCCAATGTTGTTCGTGCTACCAAATTTAACCCAACAGGAATGGTTCGTAAATACACAAATCTCCAAAAGAAAAGAGTGTATGTTCCTGAACTTAAAAAATATTTCCCTCTTACAATATCTACTAAGGCAATCAAAACAATAAATAAACACGGTGCCTACGCAGTTTTAAAAAAAGCTGGAATTATTAAAGGAAATCATAAATAGTCTTATCAGAGAGACTTGGGAGCGCGACGGCGCGAGCACGAGGAATTTTTCAGTAGAAAAATATCCGTGCTCTCTGATAAGACTATTTATGATTTCCTTTTTTTAATACTGCAATTTCACTCCATCACTTTTGAAAATTATATTGCCAATATCAGCTGTACTTAAAAATGGAATATGAAGAGAGGAAAGCCTATCTAGTAATTCTTTATGCGGGTGACCATAATTATTATTCTTACCAGTAGAGACAATTGCAATACTTGGATTAACTTTCTCAAGCCACAAAATACTTGACGACGAACGTGCGCCGTGATGCGCCAATTTTAAAACATCAGAATGTAAAGTGCTTTCTTTTTCATTCCATTCTATTAAATTTTCTGTATAGAGAGTTGCATCCCCAGTAAACATAAAAGAATTATCTCCATATATAAGCTTTGCGACTATTGAACCATCATTACTATCCAGATTTGATACATCACGGTCAGGGAATAAAATATCTAAATAAATATTTTTCTTTTCATCTATTATTATATGCATTCCACGCTTTGCAATAATTTTATTTATTTTATTTTTTGAAATTTTTTCTTCTAAACTGGAAAATACTTCGGAATCCGAAGTTGCCCCGTTCTCAATAATACTTGTAACTTTATAATTATTCAGCAATAGCGGAAAACCGCCAATATGATCCGCATCGGCATGAGTTGCCACAATCATATCTATTGAGCGGTCAGCAAAAGGCATCACTTGAGCCAAGCTTGAGAGGAGCTTCGCATCAGGACCGCCATCTATAAGCATTTGTCTGCCATTTGGTGCTTCTATATAAATAGCATCCCCTTGACCAACATCCAGAAATACAACTTTTAAATATTGGCTATGGGAGTTTGTATATGTTAAATATAAAACCAAAAAACCAATTACAAAAATTGAGAGGATTAAAATATATGGAAGGTATTTTTTTATATATTTCATTTTTAATTCTTAATTATTAATTCTTAATTTTCTTACCAAATACCCACCAAAGTAAAAATGCATAAATTAAAATTGTTAGAGGAAGTGGGAAAGATTGGATGGTGACACTGGCAAATGACAATGTGCCTAGGAAGTGGATAGTTGAGAGAATATATAGAAGGATAATATAAGAAATAAAACCAAAAGGTATTGATAACAAAGGTGAAATAAAACCAAAAATTCCAGTGATAAAAACAAAAAACATTGTTGTTGGAATGAATAATAATATTAAAATATTTGCTGGGATAGAAACCAAAGATAAAATTCCTGTAAGATAAAGAAGTATCGGCAAGACAGAGATTGTCGCAGCCATAGTACTTGCAACCATTTCCCTAAAACCAAAACGCATTGGCAAAAATCTAAACCAATTCATGACTTTAGGTGTAATGAAAAGAACTCCACCTGTAGCAATGAAAGACAATTGGAAAGACATATCAACTAGAACCCTCGGGTCATAAGCAATCATAAGAAGTCCTGCAATGACAAGCGCTCGACCAGCCAGATAATTCCGACCAGTCATACGACCAAGAAGCATAATAGTCGCCATAATTCCTGCTCGAATAGCCGTAGCACTTGCTCCAGTCATTATTATAAATAAAAGAATAATAACAATACCAAAAATAATTGAGACAACTTGTGAGAAAATTAAACTGAAAAATTTCATTACATTTTCCGCGACAATGGAAACGTTGTAACCTGATAAAGCTATAATGTGTATAGTACCAGTTGATATAAATTCATTATTTGTTTCTTGGTCAAAACCACCACGAGCACCAAGGACTAAACCATTGGCTAGGTCACTTTCTGGCATAGGAATAACTTTGTTGATATTTCTCATAAAAAAACCCCGCAATTTGTAAAGCTGTGATTTTATTTTATTTCCATTCCCATGTGAGATAATTTCTATATCTGCATTTTTAATCATAAAATAAATATCTTGATTTGCTAGATATCTTTTATAATTAAATTCTTTACCAGAATTTGTTGTGAAATTCTCCGGCTCTAGAAGTACTCCACTTATTTTCACTTTATCTCCATAAGAAACTTCTTTTCCCCTACTAATAATGGTTAGAATAGTTACATCTTTATCTATTAACTTTATATTTAAATGTTGATTCTTCAAACGCACATCAGGATCATCATTTACTAATCCAACAAGTTCTACTTCTTTCCCAATAGCATTATCATATGTTGGAACTTTGGGTATAAAAAAGAAAAATCGCACTAACGCGACACATATTAAAATTATTATAATAATAATTTCCTTTTTCGACATGTATTTTTTTATTTTTGAAGCAATGCTTTACTTGTAGCTATTTCATCTGCGCGATTATTGTGAACATGCCCCGAGTGCCCTTTTACTTTTTGCCAATTTATTTTATTACCATAATTTCTTATTAACTCAATCAATTCTTTCCATAAATTTTGATTCAATACGGGTTTTTTATTGGCCGTTCTCCAACCATTTTTCTCCCAATTAAAAATCCATGAAGTGACACCCAAAAGAACATAATTTGAATCCGCAAAAATTTTCACTTTATCTTTCTTTTTATTTTCAGCTAGGCCTTGCCTAGCTGAGAGATATTTTAATGCTTCTATTACAGCTTGAAGCTCCATACGATTGTTCGTAGTATTTTTATCATATCCCCCAAGCTCTACAATATTATTAGAATTTTCATTTCTAATTCCTAATTCTTCATTCTTAATTATCACTACTCCCCAACCACCCTTACCTGGGTTACCGAGTGATGAACCATCTGTGTATATTTTTATTTCTTTGACCAACAATTTAATTTTTTAAAAATTCTAATGGTGCTTTTTATATCTAGGATTATACCCGTTTAGTGAAGCTCTAAGATAAACCCGAGCGGTAGACTCATTCATTTTTTCTAAAACAGTAGCTCCCGGCTTTCCATTAAGGGCTAATTTGATCCCAATACTCATTGGAGTAATTTTAGTACTTAATGCTTTCTCAGCTAAAATTTCTAAGTTTGGATGAATATCATTTGTAGTAGGAATCCAAGAGACTAAAGCACTTGCTTCTAATTTTATACCTTGAGCCCCAAAATCCTTACGAAAATTAGCACCAAGAGAAACATGTGGAATGACCACACCCTTCTCAAGTTTATTAGCAAGTTCAAGTTGTTCTTGAGCAAAATCAGCTGTCCCCTTACCATCAAGCATCTTCATAGCATTTTCTAAAGAAAGACCTTTAAAAATATTCCCTTGTCCATCACTTATAGAAATATCAAATGCTCCTGTTGTAAAATCAGCCCCTCCACCAACTATTGCAGTTAGGGTATTTCCCTTTTCTTCATTTTTGACAAGAATCTTTGTAAAAAGTATTCCTCCTCCAAATTTTTGATCAAGATTGTAACCAATTCCTACTTGCTCTTTTCCTGGTTTATCAACTAAAGGCACAAATCCAACTTGCCCGTGATTATTGAAATCTCCTGGTGCGGCATAAACAGTTCCAATAACATGAATTTTATGATTTGTTAATTTTTCAAGATTCTGAACAAGACTGTAATATGCTTTGAATCTTCCTTCTGAATCAATAGATAATCCTCCTACTCCCCCATTATTTACAGTATTAATTACTTCAAAAATGTCTGATGCTTTTTCATTTAAGAAATCTGCTCCAATCATATCTATGGCTTTCTCACTAAATTTATTTCCAACATCTTTTACATCTTCCCCCCAGCCTAGTTTTTTAACTGCATAATCTAATCCTCCAGCTTTTACTCCATCAATAAATTCTTTATCTATGACGACTCTACCAAAATCATTACCTAATGCCTTAAATAATATTTCTAATTTATAGAAATCATTTCCTGGACCTTCTTCTCCCGTGACTACCAAATTTTCAGATAGTTTAATAAAATCAAGAATTATTTTATAGTCTTCCAATTTAACATCTCCCTCTTTTCCAATATAGTCGGCTAATTCTACTAAATCATTAATTATATCGGTCTTTAAGGCTATACCTTTTCCAATTAAATCTCCTCCATTTGAATTTTTTGCTACTTCTGAGAAATTTTTTATTTTATCTCCAATAACTTGAAAAGTACTATCTACCTTTTTACCACATTGATCTAGTTTAGCTTCATCAAAATTAGAACCAACCCCAGATTCCATTGAAAAGGCTCCACCCAAAGCTGAAAAACCCAATTTAACATCTGGAGAATTTAACATTACTTCCCCTCCTCCGTAAATCACTTTATCAACAAGTGCACCAATGGTCATACCTTGGCCATTTACTTCTGCATAAGAAGTAAATCCACCATTGTAAACAATCCCATCCCCACTCTTAATATTCTGGAGATTAAAATTACCATTTTCATCTTTAAATACTTTTGCATTATTAAATATAAGATTCTGTCCATCATAATTAATAACAACTGAACCATCTTCATTTTTTAAATCTAGAATACCACCATCAATATCAAAACGCTCAAGTAAATCTCCAACTCTTGCTCCATCTCTACCTTTCCAAATATCAGTAGCTACCTTAGACAAATCAAAACCCCCTGACTTGTCAAACTTCATACCTAAATTACTAATCTTTGTAGTCCAACCACCTATCTTAAAAGTAACATTATTTACTTGACCTGCTATCTCATCTTCCGTTTCATATTTAGATATCTTTTCAATTTCGATTTCTATTCCGTCTAATTTGATTATTACATTATCTACCCCAAGAGAATAATCGCCTTCATTTGTACCATTTCTTACTATTTTATCAAATGAAACACCCAATCCATTACCATTATCCATATTGAATTTTTCTATAACTTTTGTCCCATCTTTTGCATTTTCTACATAATCAAATGTTACATAAAAATTACCCCCTTCAATAGTGTATATACCGGGTTTTAAATGCTCTATTTCATGGAAATCATATTCTTTTCCTGCTTCATGTCCTAATCCAACAATTTTTATTTTATCAAAGTCAGAAGATTTGAATTGTTTTAAATAATCATTTAGTCTTTCAAGACTACTAACATCAAGCTTCTCTAGGGTTGGAATAAATTTTTCAATTTGTTCTACTTGCTCATTTGTAAAATTTATTTTTTTCTCGAGACCAAATGTTATATCACCCAATCTCTCCCGAGTATCAGTAGGGACTTCCATTTTTTGTGGCATAGGCCTTCCATCGTCTTGCTTTATAGGAGAAACCTCTTTTGATTGGATTTTATTAAAAACTGGAGTGAGTAATATTTTTAAATTATTTGTAACCTCTCTAGTTGCTCTCCCCAACATATTATCTATACCTTTTGGTTTACTACTATTTGATTCCAAGGTTTCAGTAAAACCTTTACTATCAGGGTTGCCGGAACGAGCCAAATCATTATAAATAATTTGTATAGTTTCAACATCTTTACCTTTATTTTCATTCGTACTATATCCAGTTTCAATAATTGAGTATAAATCTAATATCTGTTTTTCATTTAAAATATTATTATATTGATGGCTAATCGCAGCCCTGAAAGATTCTGCAGTCTTGAAAACCCCACGGTATTCAACAAACGCATGTCTAAGAACTGAAGCAACCTCTTCTTGTGTTTTCGCAAATTCTCTTTTATTGTTTTTAACTTTTTCTTCGTGTTTTTTATCAATCACTTCATCAATCTTATCCTGTTCTGTTTTCTCAAGATTCCCTAATTGATTCCTTTCAACAGATAGGGAAGTTTTTTTCTTATCTTTATCATCAATTGATTCTACTTCTCCAGATAATTCTCCTTGAATTGAAAATTCAATTTCTGGTTTTTCTTTATTAACTTCTTTACCTTGCGTTTCAGAAAAAGCACTCGGCGGAGTTATCATTGAAGCCATAAGTGTAGCTTTTATAAACTGTGAGGATAAGCCCTTGAATTTTTCATAAGCATTAGAGATTTTTTCTTGAAATTTTTTAAAAATATTCTTATCCTCCTTTGCAATCTCTTCTCCTCCCTCATTTACTTGTTTGTTTAAAAACATTTTTTCTTTCATAATTTTTTATTTGTTATTAATTAATAAAATAATCCAAAACAATAATCCGTTGATTTTGGCTTTATTATATCATTTTTAGATTAAGAATAGCAATTTTGTGGGGGGGGGTGAACCTTATTTTATAAGGATATTTTTAGATAACATCAACAATTCTTAATCTTAGCTCGCTTCGACCACCAAAATTATTTTTCTCAAAGGTTGCTACCAAATTTATACTACTTCCTTCAACAAGCGCGGGCTTAAAGCTACTATGAGTTTTGAAAAATGAAATTGCTTTTATTTGATAACCGCGACTATTTTTGAATACTAATTCAAGATGATTTTTCTCTTTTCCAAATTCTTTAATTGCAAATATTTTTATGCCTTTAAATAAAAAAGTTGGCTTAGGATTCCCCATTCCAAATGGCGCAAGTTTTTCTATAACATTATAATTTTCATTTGTAACATCATCTATTAAAATAGTGGCATCTATAACATAATCTTTAGCATCTTCTCCCACTTGAGTACTATCATCAAAAACTTTTAGTAATCTTTCTTCCAAGAAGTGAACTTCTTCATAAGAAACAGAAAATCCCCCAGCATTTTTATGCCCACCGAAATCAAGCAAACTATTCTCTGGTAGTGACATCATAAGCTCTACTAAATTTATATCTCCCCAACCTCGACAAGACCCACGAATAGTTCCATTTCCATCTTCTCCCCAAACAAATACTGGTTTTTTGTATTCTTCTGTAATTTTTGAAGCAATGAGACCCAAAATACCTATTCGCCAAGATGGATTACCAATAACAATTAGTGGTTTTTCTTCTCTTTTGCGTAAAACATTTTTTACATCTTTCATAATATGCGCAACCATTATTTTTCTCTCATTATTTATTTTAACAAGGTGGTCACTTAGTGTACGCGCATCCACTGGATCAACAGTAGCCAAAAGTTCAAATGCTTTCATTGGATCGGCCATGCGACTCGCTGCATTTATTCGAGGAGCTAATGTAAAAGTGATATCTTCTTCATTTAATTTTGTAATATCAACAGATGCTTTTTTAAATAGTTCAACAAGTCCCATGCGATGACCTTTTCGTAAAACTTTCAATCCATAATACGCGAGTACTCTGTTCTCATCTAAAAGTGGAACCTGGTCAGAAAGTGTTGCAACTCCTGCCATATCAAGTAACCATTTCTCCCAACCATTATTTATTTTCCAGTATTCTCCGTATTTTTTTACTAGAGCTTGAACCAACTTAAAAGCAATTCCTGCTCCACAGAGCATTTTATCAGGATATTGGCACCCTGTTTGTTTTGGATTTAATATTGCATAGGCTCGCGGAACTTCTTCTTGAGGAATATGGTGGTCCGTAATAATGACATCTATCCCTGCGGCTTGTGCACGCGCTACTTCTTCAACCGCAGTGATACCTAAATCAAAAGTAATCAAAAGCTTTATCTCGCTATCAATAAATTGATCTATTGCATCTAGATGTAGACCATAGCCTTCATCATGACGATCTGGAATATAAACCCCCACACCATAAGAGAATAATGCGCCTTGTGCGTTTACATAAACTTTATTTTCTTTGGTGTAGGGGTAAATAGAAACAGGATAACCAATTTTATGAAAAAAATCATGCATTATAACAGATGAAGGAATTCCATCACAATCATAATCACTATAAATAAGTATTTCTTCTTTTGCTTCTATCGCTTCAAAAATTCTTACCACTGCACGTTCCATATCCTTCATAAGATATGGATTATAAAGATGCTCTTCAAAAGATGGATTTAAAAAACGTTCTCTGTCCTCTATTGATATTCCACGATTTGTTAGAAGAATGTCAAGTAATTCAGTATGATTTGGCATACTTTTGATTTTACCATATAATGATTATATGAACGAACCGAAAGAAAGTTGTATTTTTTGTAAAATAGCAAAAGGAAAAATCCCATGTCATAAGATTTTTGAGGACAAAAACTTTTTAGCTTTCCTTGATATCCAACCAGTTTCTCATGGACATATTTTAATAATTCCTAAAAAACACATTGTTTGGATGTATGAAGTAGATGATAAAATCATAGCTGGTATTTTTAAACTAACAAAAAAATTGATGCTGGCACTCAAAAAGTCTATGAAATGCGACTATGTTCAAGAATGGGTAAGCGGAGAAGAAATCCCACATTTTCATATTCATTTGTTACCAAGATACTCTACTGATGATTTACCAAATCCTAAAAGAAAAAAATACCTAGAAGGAGAAGCAGAAAACGTAATAAATAAAATTATTTCAATGCTCTGATTCCTGGCAATGTTCCCTTAGCTAAAAATTCCAAAGTAGCCCCACCCCCTGTTGAAACAAAGCCTAATTTGCTTTCAATTTTTAATTTTGAAATTAAGGCGACAATATCACCTCCCCCAATTACGCTCTGTGCTTTACACTTTGAAACAATTTTAAGAACTTCTTCTGTCGCACCACCAAAACCATCTTCATATTTACCAAGTGGTCCATTCCATAAAATAAATCCTGCTTTATTGATTAAATCTTTTAGAATTAAAACGGTTTGTGGGCCAATATCCACAATATTTTCATCAGATATTACTTCACTTGGTTTAGTAATACGATTTTTAGAATTTTTAGTAGCAACGACATCAATGGGTATAATTAAATTTTTGGCTTTCAATAATACTGGTATTTGGAAGTTCCCATCGTCAACTAGTGATACTCCTACTTCATAACCTTTCGCTCTGAAGAAATCATTGGCGATTGCACCACCAATAAATATGTTATCAGCAGAGCGAAGGAATTTTTTAATTAAAGGAATTTTTGTTTCAAATTTTGCTCCACCAAGAATAAATAAAAATGGATGTGCTGGATTAAAAACTTTAGATAAATTTTCTACTTCGTCTAAAAATTGCAACCCCGCATACCCAGAAAGATACTTGGTAATACCGACAATTGAGGCATGTTCCCTATGAGAAACTGAAAAAGCATCATTTACATAAATTTCCCCATATCGGGACAATGCTCTGGCGAAAGAGGGAGAATTCTTTTTCTCACCTGTCTCAGTGCGAAGATTTTCTAAAAGAATTATTTCTCTTTTCTTTAGTGAATTTATTCTCTTTTCAGTTTCATCTGAAAAAATTGGTGTTTTTATAAACTCAATTGTTTTAATATATTTTTTGATAACTTGTGCTACTGGCAAGAGACTCTCCTTCCCATCATCTCCTATATGCGAAATTATAATAACTTTTGCTCCTTTTTTTTGTAAATATAAAATAGTTGGAATTACTTTCTTAATACGAAAATTATCAAGAACTTTGCCGTCTTTTATTGGTACATTAAGATCTGCTCTTAAAATTACTCTTTTCCCGAATAAATTTTTTAAATCTTTTATTGATTTCATTTAATTCCTGCAATATTAATAATTTTTAAAAATTTATCAGCGTTCAAACTTGCACCCCCAACTAATACCCCACTTACTCCCCCATTTATTAGAAAATCGGCACAATTTTTATCATCCACTGACCCACCATAAATAATTCTTGGCATAATTATTTTCAAACCAAATTTATCTGAAATGATTTTTTTAATAAAAATTGACATCTCACAAGAATCTAATGAAGTAGCATCTTTGTGGCCTAAAGTTGTCGAAAGAGCCCACACTGGCTCATAAGCAATAATTATTTTTGAGAGCATACTTTTACTCAATCCACCTAAACATTCCTCAATTTGATTTTTTATGATATTGAAATATTTGTGATTTTCATCTCTTTCTATTTCTCCAACACAAACTACCGGCTTAAGGCCACAAGAAAGCGCTGTTTTAATTTTTTTATTTACATCTAAATTTGTTTCTCCAAGACTGCGTCTTTCTGAATGTCCAATAATAATATACTCAACTCCTATATCTTTTAGCATTCCAGCCGAAATTTCCCCAGTAAATGGACCTTTTTTCTCATAGAAAATATTTTGGGCACCCAAGACCATTTTTGAAGAAATTTTATTAAGCTTTTCTATATATAAAACTGGGGGACAGATTACTACATCAATTTTTTTAGAATTTTTACTTTTCACTATAGCGCGAAATAAAACTTCCGCCTCTTTTTGAGATTGCGGATTCATCTTCCAATTAGCTATAACAATTTTCCTCATTTGACAATTATACCACAAAATAGCTTATTTTAACAGGGATTATTATTCTGACTCTTGCCAGCTATCTATCCCCCATGAACCTGAAGGCCCACTAGAAAAATTAACATCTGCAAGACCTTCAAGATATGTAATAATTGTATTATTTTCAGCCACGATAGTTTTAGCTGTTGCTTCATTCACTTGGGCGTTATTTAAAAATGAAATGGTTCCTTGTTGGGCATTAAGAATAACTGCATTCGCGTTATTGCCAATAGTAATAGCATTAGTACTATCCCCACCACAAGATGGACCAACAGGACAGGTACTTGTGGTAACAAGAAGTATATAACTTCCAGTTTGTCCAGAACCTTCAAATCTATTATTGCCAGTAAAATTTACATTACCATCAGCAACAATAACACCGCTATTTACTCCATACGAGTTAGATAATTTTACTATAGCATTATTATTAATAGTGATATTTCCATGAACCCAAATAGTTCCGGTAATTGTAAGAATTGCGTTGCCATCTATTGTAAAATTACCAGTTATTTCTTTTGGGCCAAGAGAAGCAGTATTATTACTATCTAGTAAATAATTACCAACATGTGGATCGCCGACCGAAGCCTCTTCTTTCCAATCCAAAATATTTTGGTCTGAAATAGGCATTATTGTCGCTATCGGATCCGGCTGGCTTGTATCGCAAGCTTTATTATTTCCTGTCCCAGTTTGACAATAGTTTATGCCACGAATTGTAGAATTATTAACCGTATGAGCTTTTGCATTTCCAGTTGTACCTGTTCCTATTGTCATCCCGCTAATGGTTCCTGTTGAAATTGCTGTGCCAGTAATAGCTGCGTTGTTCTCACCCGTAATGTTACCATTTGAATAAACATTTCCAATTACTTTAGCATTACCAGTAAAATTAAAACCTCCTATTCCAACCTGTACACCATAATTAAAAGAAACTCCAGTGGTAGTGGTAAGAATTAAATTAACTTTGCGTTGATTTGAATTTATATCTCCTGTGGTTACTATTTGTTTTCGCCCCCCAAAAATGTCAGTAAATTCAGTAGGAATAGGAAAAAAAGAATCATCTAAAAAAAGAGTCCTACTTTCACCGATAGTACCAACTTCCATATTATTTTTTAAACGATACATCACATCTTCTACCCCCGATTCAGCAATAAAATAAGCTTGCTTGGAATTAAAATTATCACCGGCAATTCTAAATTCACGAACAACAGGGGTTACAATACCAATTAAAATAGTTAAGCTGATGAACATGAAAAATAAAACGACAATCATCATCGCAGCCCCTTTATTTCTTTGAATTTTAATTTTATTTTTCATTTTTAATTTCTATTTTTTAGAACCTAATCCATTAATAACTACCCCTTAAAATAACCGTATTGTAAAAATTTTCCGATTTAGTCTTATTTCCTCCAGAGTATTGCAAAGTCATTTCTATTTTTATCGCTTCACTTTGGGTTGTAGTAATACGATTAAAAATTATATTTGTAACAGATAAATTCTCTCCAAGTAAATTACCTTGCAAAATATCATTTTTGTAAAGATTTAAAGCTCTGCCTTCTTTTATAAATTTAATAACCATAACAGTCCCTAAATTATCATGACTATTTAGAACTAATATAGTTTGAGTGCTACTAGCATCAACACTTTGTGCCTGACGAATTTCTCGAGAAATACGCTCCATAGATACTACACCTGACTCAAGTAATTTACGATTCATATTCGTCGTGTTAAATGAAGATAAAACAACAATAAATGAATTAATCACCAAAATTGAAAGGGCGGTAAAAATAGCTAAATAAACCATAATCTCAATTATACTAAACCCCCACACCAAATTCCTTTTCTTTATGAAATTTGGTGTGGGGGTAAAACCTTTTTTGTTTTGTGTTTTCATTTAATTAAAAAATATTGGCTAAATAAAATGTTATACTTTTTGAATTTATTCCACTAGGAGTTGACCACTCAACTATAACATTTACTCTTTTAATTCCTATATCAACAATTCCGAAAGAAGCGATATCATCATTACTATCACGATTAACCGCCGAGAAAATAACTTTTCTAGTAAAAATTTCATCTATTTGTGCTACTGGAGTTGTCCCAAGAATCCAAGCACCTGAAAAAGATAAATAATAATTCGTATTTAAACTTTTTCCTGAAATTGTCGCCCAACTAGTATCTCTTATTGATTTAACCGCCTCAACTCCTTCTTCCATAAGCATATTCGCTTGCACTTGTCTTAATGCTCTATTAGAAAGCTCTATCCCTTTTGAAGTAGCTGACATTAAAGCGATAGTCGTTGTCGTTATTATGACACAAGCTACTAATACTTCTATAATAGTAAACCCCCACACCAAATTCCTTTTCTTTGTGAAATTTGGTGTGGGGGTAAACCCCGACACCAAATTTTTCTTTTTTTTGAAAATATTTTTCATTTAATTCGAACCTATTACTCCGATTTTACTAATAGTAATAATTTTTTGTTGAGTGGTATCACTTACAAGTTGTATAACAATTGTACCATTATTTGTGGTATCCCCTGTTATCCTAGCAAAGATAATATCACTTCCTCCACCATTTAAATTAATTCCACCAGTCGCAGGTATAATAACGGAAGAATCAAGATTAATCTGTTTGTTTGATGGAGAGTCATTAAAAGACGAACCTGCAAATAAAATAACCTTATCTGATTGAAAGTGAACTCCATAAGTATTAGAATTTTTGGAAGAAATAGTACTATTTCTTGCCTCGTTCAATAAGGAAATTACATCTTCGGTTGTATTACGAAGTGCTTGTTGATTATGAAATTTAGAAAAGTTTGGAATAGCAATAGCACTTATTATAACAATAATACTAATAACAATGAGTATTTCAATAATGCTTATACCTTTATTTCTTTTTATTTTAAAATAATTCATTATTTAATTTATTACTAAATATCACTCATAACCGAATACATTGGTTTAATCATAGAAATAGCAAAAATTCCAACAGCCGCTCCGATAAAAAGCATTAAAACTGGTTCAATAATTGTTGATAAATCTTTTGTTTTATTATCTACTTCTGTTTCATAAAAATTAGCAATATCTAAAAGCATTTTTGATAAATTACCAGTTTCTTCTCCAACTTCAATCATTTCTCCCATCATTACTGGATAGAGAAAAGTATTTTCTTTAAAAGAAGCAGATAGAACTGTACCTTTTTCTATAGAGGCAATTGATTTATGAATCAATTCCTTATAATGAATATTTTGAAGAACTTCTTCTGTTATGGATAAAGAATTGGAAATACTTACCCCAGATAATAATAAAGAGGACATTGTCCTTGCGGTGCGAGCAGTATTAACTTCTTTAACTATTTTACCAATAACAGGAATATATAAAATAAAACGATCAAAATATCTGCGAACTAATTTAATTTTAAAAAGAAAAATAATACTTAAAATAAAAGCACCAATTAAGGATAAAAATAAAAATATATGCTGACTAATAGAATCAGAAATCCAAATAATCATTTTGGTAGATGCTGGTAATTCAGAACCCATGTCTGTAAATGTTTTAGTCAGAGTCGGGACAACATAAATCATCATAAATATAGCAATTATGACCATCGCGCAAATAATAATAGTCGGATATGTCATAGCCCCTTTTATTTTTTTGTTTAAATCATAAGATTTTTTAAGACTCAATCCAACTTCTGTAAGCGTCGTCGGTAGATTCCCTGATTCTTCTCCGGCGTGAACCATTGGTATAAAAATTCCAGAGAAAATTTTGGGAAATTTTCTCATCCCTTCTGAAAGAGTATTTCCTTTGCTTATATCTTCTTCTAAACTACGTAAAACATCACCAAGAGTAGAATTTGTTGATTGTTTTTCTAATATAGATAAAGCTCTGTTTAGAGAAAGTCCTGCTGTAAGCATCCCACTTAAATTATTAGTAAACATAATTTTTTCTGCCAGAGAAACTCTACTTAAAAAATCTATTTTCATTGAAAAAATATTAGTATTTTTTTTAAATTCTTCTATAAAAATAGGAGTATTGCCTTTCTCTCGAAACTCTCTCGCTAAAGTAAATTTGTCTGGTGATTCAGTAATCCCTTCAAATATCCCATAATTCTTATTTTGTATTTTATATTTAAACTTCATCCTATTTTAATATACCTCTTGTTGATAACACTTCTCACAATACACAATTTCCGGTCTCTCTGGGGCGTAGCTTGTCTCAAATTCATTATTACACCCTTCTTTCATGCAAGTTCGATGCCAGAGCTTTATAGGATTCCTGCTTTGCAATCTTTCATAGTGTCTACAATTTGAACATAGTCTTGGTAATGGAATATTCATTTTTTTATAGAAATTTAATTCATCTTCTGTTATTTTAAATGCTGTAGAACATCCATCATTACAATTACCATTGTGAGTACATTGTATCGTTTCCTTTGTTATAGAAATATCCACTTGATTAATATTATCTGGTAAATCGTTAAAGTTTTTTGTAATTGCATAGTTCTTCCCTTCCTTTTGTTTCCAGAGATATCCACTCTTTTTTACTTTTTCTTCTCCTAATGGAAGCAATTCATTTGCTACAGTTTCATTATAAGCAAAAGGAGAAATTTCTTCTGGAAAAAATTCACCATATTTATATATATTCCCTGCACTATTAACATATGGGGTTTTATTCATATGCTCTATAATTTTTAGTCTTAATTCCTTATATTCTTCTTTAGAATACTGCTTATTTAAAATACAATATTGTTTATTTCTTAAACCTATACATCCAAAAATATTTGACGAGTTGTGGCAATTATATGAATATTCTACTTCGCGTCCATTAAATATAAAACGTGAAAATAATACAATATTGCCAGGATAGACAGTTGAACATTCATAAAGTAAATTTGATTTTAATCCTGAATGATCTGAATCAAAAGAATTCGTTATTTTCGAGTATATTAACCATAAATATCTACAATCTTCCGCTCCATCAAAAATCCCAAAACATTCTTTACAATTTTTAGCTTGTTCCATATTGTCTCCTGTAGAATTTACAGACCTTAGTATTCTAGAATACTTTCTAGGAAATTTTAACGAAAATTCATAAAAATCTTTTTTATGTTTTAGTATAGAGATATAACTTCCTAAATTTATTTCTTCTAATCTTGTTTTGTATTCGTCTTTTGTTAATTGTTCATTAAACCAAGAATAAGAACCATTATTTAAATTAGTACAACCAAAACAATTACTACAATTTTTACAATTAAATAAAAAAACACTATCATAACAACCTTCACAATATTGACTGTATGATAAGTTATAATTTTGAATTGAATCTATAACTTCATAATTCCACTCGCTTTTTGATATACCATAGCAATCAGCACATTCCTTGCTATGAAATATAAAACAGGAATACCTTGTATCCTCATTAAAATCACCACCAATTACTAAATAACAATTTTTATTACCTTCTGTTATACTACAATATTCACTATTTACTGGATTAATATTGAAAAGTCCTATGTCTGGGACAGATTGCCATAATTCCTGTATTTGAGAGAAAAAAGTTTTTGAAAAATCATAATCTTTTGCATATTCAATTCCATCCCAGCTATCACCCCACCAAGCACTATGACAAAATACTTTTTGTTTTTTATCAGGTGAAAATACAGAAAGTATTTGTTCCCCATGTTCCTTTGCTTCACAAGTTCTTCTATAAAGAGTCCTTTCATTTCTAAAAGTCATTCTTCTAATCATCCTACACTCCGGGCAAAAAGTGGGTGGAGGGACTTTTATTTTTTCATAGAATAGAAAATCATCTGGCTCAATAATGAAGTCTTTTTTACAGTTCTGACAGATTTTGATTTGTGATTTTGTGCTTGACATGATATCTAGGTTTGATATACTTATAGTGATTATGGGCTTCGGCCTCTGAGAAATCCCCGCAAGGGGATTTCGTTGTTTAGAGAGTCCCTTTTATCATCTTTGATAATTTATCTAATAAAACTAAATAATCTTCTCCTTTAATTGTTCCAATTTTTCTAAATAATCTTTTAGAACTTATATTTTTAATTTGGGAAAGACAGGTATTATAAGTTTTTTCATCAACCCCAGAAACTGAAAAATAATATTTATTGGATTTAACTTGTGCTGTTGTTGGAACAACAATAGCCATATCTTTATTGAATTTCCTTACAACAACTGCTGGCCTTAAAAAGAGTTCATGTTTTCCATCTATTTCTGTTCCAATATTTATACCAAAAATACACCACCAAACTTCACGTTCATAAAAAATCTTTTGATTTTCTAGTTTATGAGTTTCCTTCTTTTTATCATTCCATTTATTAAAATCTTTTTCCATATTTTTATTCTGAAACAACACGAAGCACTTCTTCTGTTGATGTTCCCCCTTGAACCGCTAAGAATATGCCATCTTCAATCATTGTCATCATTCCTTCTTCCATGGCTCTCTTTTCTATCTCATCAACAGATAAACCCTTTAATATCATTTCTTTAATTGAAGTGGTAACTTTTAAAACTTCATGAATACCAATACGCCCCTTATAACCATCGTTTGATTCTTCGCTTGGTTTTGGTTTATAAAATGGAATCATATCCCATGTTGCATCAGGAGAAACAACTTTTTCTTCTTTCAAAAATCCAAGCACACGGTCAAGATCCACAATTTTTTTTAAGGCATTCTTTTCTATATCACTTAAAAAATATTTTTCTTTTCCATCGGACAATTTACGAACTAATCTTTGGGCTATAACCGTTTTAACAGTTGAAACAATTAAAAATGGTTCTACTCCCATATCTATCATACGCGGTATTGCTCCTGCTGCAGAGTTAGTGTGAATAGTAGATAAAACAAGATGCCCCGTCAAACTCGCATTAATAGCAAGTGATGCGGTCTCTTTATCACGAATTTCTCCGACCATTATTATATCTGGGTCTTGTCGGAGTAATGTACGTAGACCATTCGCAAAAGTTAGACCTATTTCAGATTTTGTTTGAGTTTGATTAATACGTGGCATTTGGTATTCAATAGGGTCTTCAACTGTTGAAATGTTTACATCTGTAGTATTTAAAATATCAAGCATAGAGTAGAGAGTAGTTGTTTTACCAGAACCAGTTGGACCGGTAGCTAGAAGCATCCCTGTGCGTTTCTTCATCCCATCATGGATTCGTTCAAGAGCTTCACCATGAAAACCAAGTCCTTCTAAGGAAAAACCCTTAGCATTTTCTCGCAAAATACGAATAACAGTTTTCTCACCATAATATGTAGGCAATGTAGAAACACGGAAAGAAACACCTCCTTGTTCATTCACAATTTTAAAACGTCCATCTTGAGGAAGACGCTTTTCATCAAGTTTTAAATTAGACAAAACTTTAACACGGGCAACAATTCCAGAAGCTGTATCTTTTGGTAAAATCATCGCATCGTGTAAAATACCATCTATACGATAGCGAATAACGAGAGACTCTTCACACGGCTCTATGTGTATATCTGAAGCTCCTTGAAAAATAGCGTGTGAAATAAGAGTATCTACAATCTTCACAATCGGTAAATCCTCTGCTAATTCCTTTAATTCTTTTTCTGTTTTTTCTTCAGCGACAGTGCCATCATTAGATATTGGTTTTATAGAATTACTTTCTTTTTTAATAATATCTTCAAAGTCTGCTTGTAAACTTTTCTTATATTGATTAAGTGCCTCTTTTATAGATTGAGAGCTTGTTATTCGAGGAAGAATACGTAACCCGACTTTCTTTTTGATAAAATCAATAACAGGAAGGTTCTCTACATCAAGCATTGCCACTTCCAAGCCGAGATTGGTTTTTTTATAAGCAATAATATTACTATTTCGAGCGATTGGCTCAGGAATTAAAGTCAAAACATTTGGGTCAATTTTCTCCCCTTCTAAGCTGACAAACGGAATACCGAGTGACATCGCTTGAATTTTATTCCAATCTTTTTCAATTAATTTACCACTTGAAACCAAAATAGAACCAAGTGATTGGTTGGTCTCTTTAGCTTTTTTGAGTGCAACAGAAATATCTGTTTTAGTAACCAACCCAGAACTATCAAGAAGATCTATGATTGTTTTTTCATCAACATGCATAGTTATATTATACCAAATAAAAACAAAAAAGAATAAGAATCTGTGTTTTATTCCCCTCTTGAGGGGTGGACTTTGTACCCAAAGGACGGGGTGGATAAGTTAAATATATCCACCTCCCCTGCATTAACAGGTACTCCTTACAGGAGCAGTACACCTTTTGGATACTTTGATTACAAAGATATCTCAAAAGGTTTTACAGTTGGGTCCCAACCCAACTTCACCTCAAGAGGAGAATTTTAATACACTTCCTTCTGATAGCACTTCTCACAATAAATAATCTCGGGCCTTTCTGGGGCATAACTTGTCTCAAATTCATTATTACATCCTTCCTTCATGCATTTTCGGTGCCATAATTTCATAGGATTTCTTTGAGATAGGCGTTCATAGTGTCTGCAATTAGGACAGTAACGCGGTAAGGCGATATTATATCTTCTTAAAAAAGTTAATTCATCTTTAACTATGCGATATGCTTGTGTACATAAGGTTAATTCATTGCCATTATTTGGGCAAGCGATAATTTCATCTATGATATTATCATTTACTTCATTTATATTATCTAGTAAATCTTTAGAATTTATAGTCGTTTTATATTCCCTTTTGGGAGATTTTCTGTACAAATATCCATCGTTTTCTATTTCGTTTTTTGTTTTAGGAAAATATTCTTGTGCTATGGTTTCGTTGTAAGCAAATGGACTTAATTCTGATGGAAAAAATTCTCCATATTTATAGATTCTACCCTTATTATCTATGTAAGGCATATTGTTCATATGTTCTATTATTTTAGGAACCAATTCTTCATATTTTTCTTTAGAATATTTTTTATTTAAAATACAATATTCTCCTTTTCTTATACCAATACAACCAAAAAGATTTTTGGCATTATAGCACATATAAGTATATTGAGTATTAATGCTTCCATGATTAAGAACGCAAAAATAATTATTGGATCCCCTAATACCAATATCTACTCCCTCATACAAAAGAAAAGCTCCAGCTCCAAAACCATAAACATCATAACTGTCTTTAGCCCCTAAACCATGAGCTACATATTTTGAATCTTCAATATCGCCGTAAATATCAAAAGACTGTTTTACATTTTTTGAATTTAAAATACAATCCCCAGATGAATCAGGAGATTTTAATATTCCAGCATATTTGCAAGGAAATTTAAGAATGAATTCTTTATATTGTTTTTTAAATTCAGACAATACTTTATAACTTCCAAAATCTAAACTTTCTTTAATTTTTAAATATTCTTCTTTGGTATATTGCTTATTAAAAATACAATATTTTTTATTACGAAGATTTATACAACAGATACATTCTTGACAATTTATACATTCTTTCAAAAAAGAAGAATTAATTGATTGATCAGAGCCAAAAGAAAAATTGACCTGATATAGAGAATCACAAAGAACGTCTTCATAACATTGCTCCGATTTCATAATTGAATAAGTGTCAATACAACTTTTTAAAGAACCAGCCCCTTGAGAATATAAAATATCTTCAGCCAGATAAGAAGCATAAACTAAATAACAATTTTTACAGTCAGCACAATGGTTACAATATGGGGAATTAATGCAACGATTATTTCCTAAGTTTTGAAGCGGAACTTTAGACAAAAGTTCTTGATATTGCTTAAAGAACGGTCGAGAAAAATCATAATCCATGCCGTAATCAGTTGGTTCCCATTTATCACTCCACCAAACATCATGATCATATATTTTTACATTAGCTTCAGGATGGAACATTGTGATTATCGGTTTACCAGTAAAATCACAATCCCTTTTAAAAAAAGACCTTTCATTCCTCCAAGTCATTCTTCTTATCATACGGCACTCCGGACAAAAAGTTGGGGCAGGAACCTTTATTTTTTCATAAAATGAAAAATCATCGGACTCAATGGTGAAGTCATTCTTGCAATTTTGACACTGTTTTATTGTTGATTGGTATTCCAATTCTCAATTCTTAATTCTTAATTCTTAATTCTCTCTTACTATTACTTAAGTCTATCATAATGATACCCTACTTCCTCATTTTTCTTTTTAAGTTGTTCTTCGGCTTCGGTGATATATTCCTCTTTGCCTGTTAGTGTATTATCTACCCAAAAAGCATACTCCTGATTTGTCAAAGATGTCTCACTCCTTATAATAATTGGAACACTGTATGAATGCTCTGCTTCTATATGTTTGATTAACTTGTCACTTAAGGTTTTCTGCGTTGCAAACATAAGCATACACTGACCTATCTCTTGGATAACACCTTTCCATGGATATATTGAATTGATAAGCCAATAATCCGCAGAAATGGCCAATCTTTCTTTTATGGCAGAAAGACCTATTGACCTTGCTTCTTCTATACTTCCACATGTTGTATAAACAAAAACAATCTCTTTATCCTCTTTTTGTACTGTTTCGTAAAGCATATAATTTCTTCGGCTCGCCGTAGCACACCTTGACTCGCCGTAGTCTTGTACTGAGGAGGTGGCGTAGGTAGCTAAAATTTACTAATAAATTGATACTACCTCGACTAGGTAGTACTTATAATTTAAACCTATTAAAGAACAATTATAATTAGTAATTACTAATTCAATATATTTCTTTATTATAACAATTCTCACAATAAACAATTTCAGGCCTTCCTGGCGCATAAGAGGTCTCAAATTCATTAATACACCCTTCTTTCATACAAGACCGATGCCAGAGTTTCATTGGATTTCTTAATGAAATTCTTTCCGCATAACGACAATTTTGACATAATTTGGGGATAGGAACTTCAAGTGTTTTATAAATTTGCATTTCATCTGGTAAAATACGAAAAGCTGTACTACAATTATGTGCACAATTTCCTTTATGTTCGCACTCTATTGTTTCTTTTATTATATCATCTCCAATTTCTTGAATACGTAAAGATAAATCTTCTGCTTTTATAGATATTTCGTAAGATTTATTAATAGGATCATGCCAAGAATATCCACTTTTTAAAATTTCTTCTTTCGTTAATGGAAAATATTCCTGAAGAACACTTTCATTATAATCAAAAGGACTTATTTCAAACGGGAAAAAATCACCAAAATTATAAACTCTATTATTCTTACCTAAATATGGCACAGAACTCATCTGAAAAATTATCTTTTCCTTTAATTTAAAATATTCTTCTTCTGTATATTGCTTATTTAAAATACAATAACTTTTATTTTTTAAAGATATTGAACCAAAACAATCATGAGAAGTATAACAATTATCAGAATACCACATATCATAACTATTCGACTGTATAAATGAAGAAAAGTATATTTTACTTGAATAAATAGGAGCAATGGAATAATAAGAAAATTCGGAAGATGGATAAACATGAGTAACATCCATACATTCTTTTGCTTTATTGCAGATATAACTGTATTTTGTATTCTCTGAATCATAAATAACGAAACAATTTTTGCAGTTTCGAGAATTAATAATGTTATCACCAGTACAATCTTTTGAATTAGTTACACTAGAATATTTATGAAGGGATATTTTCTTTAAATTTTCAAACTCTTTTTTGAATTTTTCAAAACCATCAAATGTATTAAGGGCTAACTCTTTTTTCTTAACTAAATATTCTTCCTTAGTGTATTGTTGATTAAGAATAAAATAATTCTTATTTCTTAAGTTAGTACAACCCAAACAATTTTGACAATTTCTACAATCATACAAAAACATTGATTCAATACAGTTAACAGAAATTTGAGAAAAACTCACTTTATAACATTGTTCACAATCAACAAGCATATAAGACCATTCAGAAAATCTTGTTATCGAGCAAGAAGAACAATTCTTATCATTAACACACTGAGGACCTAGATAAAAACAATCTTCGGAATGACCAATACTAAAACATAAATAACAATTTTTAATATCACTGCAATGCGTCGTATAATCACTATTTATCTTATTAGTCCCTATGAGTGCAATTCGTGGAGTTTTATTCATTAACTCTTTAAATTGCTCAAAAAATGATTTATCAAAATCATAATCCTGTTCATATGAAGTGGCATCCCATTTATCTCCATAAAAGCAATCTCGACAATATACTGGAAATGGTTTATCTGAATCATACATAGATATAATACTTACTTTACAAAGGTCACAAATTCTTCTATATAGAGATGTCTGACTACGAAAAGCATAACGTGCTTTCATCCTGCACTCAGAACAAAAAGTTGGTGGAGGAACTTTAATTTTTTCGTAAAATGAAAAATCATCGGACTCAATTGTAAATTGAAGCTTGCAGTTTTGACAGCTTTTAATTTCATTCTTCATATATTTATATTATACCACAATATCACCACTCAAGCAAACATACTACACAGGACGGTCCTGGATAATAATCCCCGAATAGTAATTTATTGAGGCAGAATGCACTGTGTTTTTTCAGCTAAAGTTTCAAAAGATAATTTTCCTGAAAGTCTTGTCCCATCAGCAAAAATCCAAGTTGGATAACCTTCAATTTTTTTATCAATACAAATCTGTTTTTGAGTATTGTCTGGATTAGCACATTCAACGTAGGGAAGATATTTTGAAGATGTACCAAATTCTGCTTTCTGTTCTTGACAATGAATACACCAAAATGCACCATAAAACTCTGCTCCAGAAGATTTCAAACATTGAGCAAAACCATCTAATTTACTAGGTGTTTCTGGTTTTAAACCCATATAAATACCAAAACCTCCAACAAGAAAAACTACCAATACTATAAATACAATGAATTTTGTTTGCATGGCGGTATTATAACAACAAACGAGGGGCTCAAGCAAATGAATTGTATTCATTTGTTTGGTGTCTGAGTGCTGTTGTTATATGGTAATCCATATATCAAAAACCAAGGTGAACCCAAAGCCACACAAATGGAATTCTTATTTTTTGTAAAATTCTATAAATTACAGGGAAAAATGTGCCACTATTATTATTTTGATTAGATCCAATAGCACTTACTGATAATGGATTAACTGAAATGTCCTTTTCTTCTAAATTTTTTGATAAAGATTCAGAATTTCTGGAAGTCGAACCCGCCTTGCCGTCGTCGGGCAGGCTTCCAGAGATTTTAAGGAAGTTGGACTTCCTTATATTTTTTATTTTGGGAACCTCAATAATTTTTTTATCTTCTATTTTTGTCGGAACAGAATCATCTAATACTATTTCTTTAGGAAAATTATTTAAAATTTCATTCCAAGGTTTATGAAGCATGGCAGGTATTACATAAGCAGTCACCCAAATACGAGTATTTATGTCTACATCAATGCTTTCCATTCCTCCATCTACTTCTTGCTTTGAAGTTAAATATTTCAGAGCTTTTAAAATCTGGTCATTATTTTGTAATGACTGTAATGCCCAAGAAGTTGAAAATGAATTACCAAATCCCCCGTCAGGTTCTTGACTTGAAATCAAATAATTTTCTGCTTTTGAAATAGATTCTGGTACTAAAACAATATTTTCAAAACTTCTTAACGCTTGAATACCAGCAGAAGTCATATCAACATTTCCCCACGAACCATCTAAAAATTGTTTTGAAATTATATAATTTATATCTTTTATAATTATTTCATCATTTATAGTATAGCCTGCATTTTTAAGAACAATCAAAGCAAAGATGTCATCATTTATAAGTGAATTATCTCCGAATTGTATTCCATCAAAATTATCAGTAATTTTCTTAATATAATTTACATCAGTTCCTATGTATGGATTAATTCCAAGAGCCATTAAGGACATAGCACGCCTTTCATTATCTGTAAGAATAGATGAATTTATAGAATTTGATTTTAAATAATTTGTTATACTTAATTTCAGATTAGAATTATCTCCTGCTGATACCGCTATCGCTACCCAGTCAGTGTACATGGGTAAACCATATGACCTATCATTTTGTTGATTTTGAGATAAAAATAAAATCGCATTAGCTACAGAAAACGATTTTTCTATTACACTTGTGTTGATATAAGATCCTGCTCTGCTTCCACTGCTCCTTCTAATTTTCTCCGGTGTTATTGTTACTTCTCTTGAATCAATAAAATTCTCTTTTTTTATTTTTATTAAAAGACTATCTTCATTTATTATTTCAAACAGAAATTCACCATTTTCATTTAATTCGTGTTCTTCTCCATTAATTACTACTTTCCCACCAATAGCTTTATTCCATAAAGGATTCCATGATGAATCCAGACCTAATTCTTTCCCAGTTATTTTTATACTCTCCCCAACTTTTGGATTTTCATTATCAACAGATATATCAAGAGGGTTTGTATTATAGTAAAAGAGTATATTATCATTACCTTGTAAAATATATTGCTTAGAGGAGAGAGAATATGGAGAAGTTGGGCTAGTATCAATGTTTAAATTTGCAAGCCACATCCAATATGCGCCGTTACCATTATCATTATTGATTATATTATTTATAGAGTTCACCCATAAGCCCGTCCAATCACTCGGTGTACCAGACTGTGCAAGTGCACAATATGGAGTCTCTTTTAATATTCCATCACTTTCACTATCGCAAGGGGTTACAGTTATTTCACTATCATAAATTGTTTGAGTATTTGTTTTTATTTGTAAATTAATTTTTGTATCAGCGAAAACAGGTAAAACAAAAGACAATGCGAATGCAATAAACATTATTGCAAAAATAATTTTATTTTTCATATTTCCAAGAGATTATATCTCCATTATTAATTTTATAATTAGAAACTCCGATGTTAGCTTCTTCCCCATTTACATAATAAATCCAATACCCACCTTCTCCTCCTTTTTTACCATTTATCTCATTTATAAAAATTCCTAACCCCGGATGTTCTCTGTATTTAAAACTAAATAAATTATTCCCCATACTTTCTTCTTGTATTTTCTGCATAACTTCAAAAACAGATGAGTCCTCTCTTATTTCTACTTCGTATTTTTTATCTAAAACATTTAAAGAAACTTCTACATTCTTCACAGATAGGGCCTTAGGCCCTTTCTGTACCTCAGATAGGAGTTTAACCCCTATCTGAAAATTAAAATAATAGAAAAAACCTATAAATAAAATAGAAAATATTATAAATGCTATGGAAATTTTTTTATTATTTTTCATAAATATAAATCAAAAAAAACTCCTACACATGCAGAAGTTTTTTAAAATACAAAGTAAGTATTCTCCTGCTCGGGACAAACGCTATTATATTAAGATCGGACTTGTTCCTAAACGCACTTAGCGTTGGACTTTACCGTTGCGGCACAGTGGAGGAATTAAACCTCACTTCCAAACATAATAGGTATTCGATTGTTAAATAAACTAAACCTTGACTATCTCTCTTGTCATTATTTTTGATTCTGAAATATTTTCTTTTACTATCCATCTTTCAATTACTGGTGATAGAACTATAGCAAAAGAAACATTTCCAAGCAAGTGCATAGCAGTAAACGGAACCTGACCTACTAATGATACCATGAATGACTGGTGGAAAAACAATGGACCAATAGTAAGACCAGTCAATACGTCATATAGAATTGTGGCTATAATTGCATAAGAAGCATAACTTTTCCATCCTGAGCGATTTTTGAAGTAAAAATAAGCTCCTAACCCCACAAAACCGTAAGCAAGAGCGGTGACAAGGGTCCAGATACCTATGCCAGACGTTACAGAGTCAAACAAAACAATACTAAGGAACCCAAATATAAAAGCCATAATTCCTCCGTAAACTTTTCCGAATGGCATAATCACTGCCATGATTGGCTCCACATTTGGTGCTCGAAAAGGCATCAGTCTGATAACTAACACAACTAAAAAAGCAATAACATATTTGATTCCGTTTCTCATTATTAATTTTTAATTCTTAATTTTTAATTATTTTACACTATATCACAAACTCCAGAAATACAAGCGAGTTCTCTTTTTACTTCAGTTTCATCTACTTTTTCATAAGTAATAATTTTTGAATAATCAATCGTTGGAAATTTCTTCATCAAAGTTTCATATTGTTCTCTAGTTATTTCTTCATAAGGTGCAAGTTGGTAAACATGATTTGATCTTGGCAAGAATGACAACCCTCCAACAATATCCCAATTCTCATAAACCCAATGAGCAACTTTAAGCCATTCATCATCTCCGACAGAAATAGTCACAGATGGATTATGTTCGGTATAATTTTCTTTTACCAATTTCCAATGTTCCAATTGTTCAATAGAAGAAATGTCGTCTTTGAAAATTGACCCGACGGGTGACTTCATTGGAAATTCAAGAACATAAGTATTTGCATCTTCCATTGATTGACCAACTTCTGGATGATAAGGTACTCCTTGGTCTTTCAACATTTTAAATAATGAATCGGTTGAAGAAATACGAATGCGTTGTATATAGTAAGGAGCGTGTCTTGGGTGCATTCCAGAACCAGTATCAAATGTTTTAGAAACTGTTCCTGATGGCTTTACACAAGTGATAGCATTAGAAGTATTAATTTCAAAACGCTTAGCATAAACTTTATTTACTCTTATCGCTTCATTCTTCAATATTTTCAAAACTTCCGCATTACGAACAATTTTATTATCCCATTGACCAGTGAGAGATACCCCAAGCAATCTTTCGGCAGCACAATTATTTGCCCATGCTTTTGAAAGATATGGGAAATTGGTTAAAGTTGATTGATAAGTCCCCAAAATTGTTGCTATTCTGACTTTTTCTAATAAACTTTCTTTTGTGTCATCCTCTCTACAAATAACTTCTGATAAATTACAAAATTGTTTTGAGCGCAAAATTATTTCTCCACACGGATTTGTTCCAAGAATTCCTATAATATTTTCTCCAGATGCATCAAAATATCCTTCTTCTTTTAAATAATCAATTCGGCGTTTTGGTAAAGTTTTAGCAAGTGATCCACGATTAAATATTCCTCTTTCCCCAGAACCTGACTTCATTAATGAAATCCATTCATCTAAAAACTGCGTTGCTGGAGGTTTTCGCATATAGACAGCTGAGTTGTTAGCCAGAGATCTATGAGGATCTGTAAGGTAAAATTGACCTTTTTTAGAATCTCTTATATCATTATCATCTAAATCGGAAAGTGAAATCATGGCACTCCTTCTAACTCCACCAGAAACAACACAATCCCCCACCATACAAATAATATCGTGAACATCTAGATTTGAGAGACGACGTCCTTGCTTCGTAAATATTTTCTTGCGGGTAAATCCGAGAAGTTTACGTAATGGGTCAGGTCCTGAACTTTTGCCCCCCATGGTCATAAGACGAGCTCCAGCTGGACGAAGTTTTGAAAAATCAAAATCAATATCTTTCCCATCTGCCCAAGTGCTTATACCAAGAGAAAATGCATCTGCCCAACCCTCTTTACTATCATCTATAATATGAGTCGCGAGTTTCTGGCCTGTTTGAACTTTTATTTGTGGAAGCTTTTGAACATTTTCACTTTCCACTGACCAACCAGCACCAGTGCCACACATTGATATGTACATTATCTCTGCAATGTCTTGGAAACTCTCAGGTGCAATAAATGAGCAATTATATGCACAAACATTTGTCGCTTCTGCAGCACGACCGGCAAATTGCAACAATCTCATAGAAGGCATTGCTTTGTTTTTCAAAATGTAATCTCTAACCTCATCATACTCATGTGCTTTTAATTTGTTGCCAAGATTTTTTTTCATGAAATCCATATAACGGTTAACTGTCTCAATCCATGTCTCACGTCTACCCTCTTCTTTAATCCACTTCGAATAACTTCGGTAATAAACAAATTCACCAAGGGAAGTTCTAAAATATTTTTTGCTTTCATCTGCTAACTTTTTCAAATGGACTGGAACAGTTATGCTATGAGCTCTTAGTCTTGCTCTTTCTTCACGATAAAGAATGTAATGCTTAGAAGTTTTCACATAATCAGACAACATTAATTCTTGTTCAACTGTATCCTGAATTCCTTCAACAGATGGAATAAAATTCTTGTGTTTTTTAGCAATTTTAACTAATTCCATCAAAACACCATTGGCAACAAGCTCCGCTTCTTTTGAAGAACCTTCACCACTTGAAAGCATAGCTTTATTAATAGCATTCGTTACTTTTTCTATATCAAAAGGAACGATTGTACCATCCCTTTTTTGAACGCTTTTAATAAAAATATTCTTAATTGATTTTTTTGTTTCTGCAACTGGAGAATTTTTTGTGACGACCCTTTTCACATTTTTTTTCACGCTGGATACTTTCTTTTTTGAAGGCATATTTTAAAAAATTAGTTAATAATTTAACACAAAATACTTTGGGATTACATTATACCCCTATTGTAAAATTTAAAACAAGTGGATATCTAGAAAAATGGCTATTATAAAAAGATGCTTGATATTAGTCAATATTTTTTGAAAAGTCCCCTAAATAATCGTTCTGCGGTAGCATATTTTTGGATCAAAATTTATTCCCCTCTTGAGGGGTGAATTTTGTACTCAAAAGACGGGGTGGATGAATTAATCCAGAATTAAATTCATCCACCTCCCCCGCATTAGCGGGTACTCCTTACAGGAGCAGTACACCTTTTGGATACTTTGATTACAAAGATATCTCAAAAGGTTTTACAGTTGGGTCCCAACCCAACTTCACCTCAAGAGGAGAATTTTAATACACCTCTTTTTGATAACATTTCTCACAATAAATGATTTCGGGTCTCTCTGGGGCATAATTCGTCTCAAATTCATTGGTACAACCCTCATGCATACACTTCCTATGCCATAATTTCATAGGATTACGTTGAGCTAGACGTTCATAGTGCCGACAGTTGGGACAAAGTCTTGGTAATGGAAGGTTCATACGACGGTAGAATTGGAGTTCTTCGGGGATTATCTTGAAGGCTTCGGTACATTGTTGGTTACAGGTGCCTTTGTGAGAGCATTCTATGACTTTACCGATGATATCATCAGTTATATCTTTAATATTATCAGGGATATCTTCATTTTTAATGTCTATTTGGTAGTTTCTTTCTTCTTTCTCCTTCCATTTGTAACCTTGTTGTAGAGCTTGTTCTTTAGTCAAAGGAAAATACTCTTGGGCGATTGTCTCGTTGTAACAGAATGGTGATAGTTCACTTGGAAAAAACTCTCCATATTTGTATATTCTTCCTTTGCTATCTATGTAGGGCATATCGTTCATATGCTGGATGATCTTTGGAACTAATTCTTCGTATTCTTCTTTGGTGTATTGGCGGTTGAGGATGCAATAAGATTTACTTTTTAATCCTACACAACCGAAACAATTAGAAGATGCATGCATAGAAAAAGAATAATTTAATTTATATGATGCACTTCTTACTATTACTGAAAAATTCACATCTGTTATATTCATGCTTACTGACATTGATTCATACACTCGTTCTAATCCCAGGCCGATACTAGTACTGTCGTAAACATCATGGGCCACGCCGACTATATCTTGAGAGTATTTACAATTTTCAGTTTTTGAAACATTAAAAGAATCATAAACTTTTGAACTTTCGGTTATATTATCTCCTGTTGAAAATTCTGATTTCAATATATTTGCAAACTTTTTTGGTTTTTCTAATACTATTTTTTTAAATTCATTTTTTAACAATGAAACATCTTTTCTAAACAGAATTAAAAATTCCTCTTTTTTCATCAAATACTCTTCTCTCGTCAATTGTTCATTTCTAAACACATATTGTTTGTTGCGCAAGTTACACGACAATATACATTCATTGCAATTCACGCAATCTTGTAAAAAATAACTATCGAGACAATCTCTCAAATTATTCCCATAATAAATTCTATAACATTTTTGGCAATTTAGTATTTCATAACAAAACTCACAATCCATTGAAAAATATATTTCTGCTGAATCTTTCATTCTAACTCCAACAGTAGAAAACATAATATTATCCAAGTATCCTCCCCCAAAACAATAATAAGAATTATTCGCTTGAACTATATAATTAACGTAATCTGAATTTTTGTTTGTTGCGTGACCATTTAAATTAATCTGTGGAACGTTTCTAAATAGATTTTTATATTGCTCAAAAAAACTCTTTGAGAAATCATAATCTTGCTCGTACTCTAATCCATCCCAGCCATCTCCCCACCAACATTTCTGACAATACACCTTAATATCTTTATTCCCGAATACCGAAATTACCTTTATCCCACAAAGATTGCATGTCCTATGATAAAAAATTCTCTCATTCCTCCACACCATTCTTCTCATCCCCCGACACTCCGGGCAAAAAGTTGGCGGTGGAACTTTTATTTTTTCATAAAATGAAAAATCATCCGGCTCGATAACAAAGTCTTTTTTACAATTCTGACAATTTTTTGCTTCACTTTTCATATGATTAAATTGTAGCTCAAATATTAATTTTGTCCAATTAGATGCACCTTACATTTAAGAAACGGCCGTTTCTTAAATGTAAGGTGGTCTTGTGCAGGTCTGACCTATGAAAAAAGACTTATACAAAGATATAATTTCTATATATTCATTAAAATATGTATAATAGTAAAATATGCAAATTGGAACACTAATAATTACAGTTTTAGGTCTTTGTCTTTTTGAAATAATTTCAAGTATAGACAACGCTGTCATAAATGCCGAAGTATTAGGAACAATGAGCAGACGTGCTCGTAAGTGGTTTCTTTTTTGGGGGTTTCTTTTTGCTGTTTTCATGATACGTGGACTTTTGCCATGGGTTATAGTTTGGGTTGCAATGCCATCTCTTGGCCCCATAGGAGCATTAACAGCAACATTTTCAAACGACCCAAGTGTTCACACTGCTATTGAAAGCGCTTCCCCTATTTTACTTCTTGGAGGAGGAATATTTTTAATATTCTTATTCTTTCACTGGTTATTTCTTGAAACAAAAAACTTTGGCCTGCGCCATGAAAAATTCTTCTTCAACCACGGAGTTTGGTTTTTTGCAATTGTCTCCATAATACTCGCTTTGGTTGTTTGGTTTTCATTAAAAATAAACCCAATGCTCGCATTTTCAGCGGTAGTAGGATCAACTGCATTTTTCATAACTCATGGATTTAAAGAAAATGCGGAAAGAGGAGAAAAAAAATTACTCTCAAGTGAAAATAAAATGAATGATTTGAGTAAAATTTTCTATCTTGAAATAATTGACGCAACTTTTTCCGTAGACGGAGTACTCGGAGCTTTTGCTTTCACCTTATCTGTCCCACTTATTATCCTCGGCAACGGTCTTGGAGCCTTTGTTCTCAGAAAACTTACAGTAAGTAATATAGAAAGAATAAAGAAATATATTTATCTAAAAAATGGAGCAATGTATTCTATATTTGTTCTTGGACTAATAATGCTTTGTGATTCTTTTGGAATAGAAATACCATATTATATATCACCACTTATTACTTTCCTTATATTTGGTTATTTCTTTTTTAAATCTATAAATAAAAATAAAGAAATAACTTTATAAATTGCACTCCCAAATAGAGATTTAAACTCTAGATAAAGTCCAAGCCTCTATCTGGAATTAATTTATAGTAAATCCTCCGGCTTGTAAATCCCAGAGTTTTTTGTAGACACCTTCATCTTTATTTATTAATTGTTCATGTGTATCATCCTCAATAATTTTCCCATTCTCAATAACAATAATTCTATCCATCACACGAACTGTCGAAAGCCGATGTGCAATCACGATTGTCGTTTTGTTTTTAATTAGATTACGAAGCGCATCTTGAATAAGCATCTCTGATTCTGAATCAAGAGCTGATGTTGCTTCATCAAGCACTAATATTGTTGCATCTTTGAGAATTGCACGAGCAATTGCTACACGCTGACGTTCTCCTCCTGAGAGTTTGATTCCACGTTCGCCAACAAATGTATCATACCCAAGAGGTAATCTACCAATAAAATCATCACAATGAGCTAAATTTGCCGCATTTTTTACTTCTTCGTCAGTTGCACTACGTTTACCATAACGAATATTCTCCATCAATGTCCTGTGAAATAAAACTGGGTCTTGGGGAACAAAACCAATTTGCTCACGTAAGTTATTTTGAGAAACTGAACTTATGTCTATACCATCAATTAAAATTCTACCGGAAGTTAAATTAAATAATCTCATCAGTAAATTCACAAATGTTGACTTCCCTGCTCCAGATGAACCGACAACTGCAATCTTTTGTCCTCTTGGTATTGTAAGTGAAAAATCATCAAATACTTTGGTTTTATTTTTTTCATAAATGTAAGTGACATTGTCAAAAACAACTTCCCCTTTTGTATTTTCTAAAATCTTTGTAACTTTATCTTTTACTCCGTACGGAGTATCAAGGATAAGCGCCATTTCTTGGGCATCAGCAAAGCCATCATAAAAAGCACGAACTAACCCAGCGAAACTCCAAAGGCTTTCTATCAAACCAGCTAAATATCCTTGTATCAAAACCATAACTGGTAACCCAATAAGTCCAAGCTTCCAATCACCAATAGCTACCCAAAAAACAATAAAATAAATTACTGTAGAATAAAGCCCTTCGATTGCTCCTAACCCATTCCATAAGTACCAATTAAAAACTGTCTTTGTTTTCTGATCTTTTATCACTTCTTCTGCTTTCTCATTTTCATAATTATGCCCAGCAAAAAGTTGAATAGAAGAATGATTACCAATTGAATCAGCTAGAACTCCATACGTTTTTGTATCAGCACGAGCTGCGATTACATCAAATTTAAGTTTTAATCGTGTATATATTAAAGCAGTCAATAAAAATACAACACAAAAAATAGATAAAATGAGAGCATATTTAGGGATAAGAGTATAAATAGCAATTATAATTCCGATAGATTTGACAACGAGAGGAATTCCATCACCAACTAATTTATCTGTTAATCTCTCAAAAGCTCTAGCATATTTATTTATTCTTTGGGTGAGCGAACCACCAAAATTATTGGCGAAGAAAGAATGAGAGTGCCCCATCATATATGAAAATGCTTGGGCACGTAAACCAGCCATAACGTTTGCTTGGAAGTATGCAAAAACAAATTCAGTAATTCTTTTGACAACCCAACCTGCTAATCCTAATACAAAAATAATTACTACAACGCCTCGAGCTTGTGTAACAAGATTAAAATTATTTGTACTTAGTACATTCCAAAGTTTTAGAAATTGTAATGGAATATAAATACCAATACCTGAAAAAATAATAGACCCCAATATAACAGTAAAAAACGAAAACTTGAATTTTCTCATAACTTGCCAATAACATTTAATGACAAGGCCTCTATGTAAATTTGAATAATCTTTCTCCATAAATGAAATAAAGGGCTTTTCAGGCCCTTCACTTATACTATCAAATTAATCCCTAAATTGCACCTCCTCCTAGATAGGGCCTAAAGCCCTATCTAGGGTTAGATTTTATTAAATTTAGAACCACGGACGAGTGCTCCGAGGACTATTGAGAGCTTCATTGTCGCCACCCCTACCACTTTATCTCCTCCACCGTAATAAATATATAGTAAGTCCCCTTTCAAAATCATTCCGCAAGGAAAAACAACATTATTAACAATACCAACTTTCTCATACGGTTCTTCTGGTTCAAAAATGGCATCAGATGAACGAGCTATCACAATAGCTGGATCCTTAAGATTAAGAAGGACAATCCCTATTCTATAAGTGTTATGGCTTTTTGAAACTCCATGATAAAGAAGCAGCCATCCATATTTCGTTTTAATTGGTGGAGCAGAAATACCAACCTTCAGTCCATCCCAGGAATTCATGCGGGGTCCTATGATACGAATACATTTTTTAATGGTGTTATTATTAAAATCAAGTGTTCTTAAATAATCACCACACATTTCATTCCCGACTCTATGTAGAACAAAATATCCATCTTTTAATTTCTCGGGGAAAATACAAGTATCTTTATCATCAAATCCAGGTGGTGTGATGAGTGCTGGTTTACTCCAGTTCCATTCTCGAGCAAGAAAATCCTTTATTGAAATAGAAGATATAGCGACCCTTGGGGGTCCTATACTATCATAAGCTGTATAACAAAGGTAAAGATTCTTCCCAATTTGCGTTATGCGAGGGTCTTCACAACCAGAGTTCCCGTTTGAAATTTTTTTCATTTCAAAATCTTCCCGAGGTATATAAACAGGGGTTGGAAATCTCTCTAAAATACTAAAACCATCCTGGCTAGTCGCATAACCAATAAAGGAAGTATTCTCATTTGAAAGAGCCCGATATAAAATGTGGATTTTCCCTTCAAGATATATTGCCGCCGGATTAAAAGTTGCTTTTGCTTCCCATCCATTTTCTATCTTAGGAGTTATTATTGGATTTGTTAACCCGCGTTTAAATCTCCAATCATCTGAGGTTTCAATATACATACTTCCAATTAAATCTTTTAAGCTAACATAAGCCACACAGGTGGTGGTATCAGCTGCTCCATAATAAATACTCAACTTATCTTTTTCCACTAAGGCACCTGATGGGAAAATAACATTAGAAACATATCCTGATAATTCATAAGATTCTCCTGGGGTTAAAATGGGACCCCTGGTTCTACCACAAATTTTTGTCGGGTCATTAATATCAAGGAGAAGTACTTCAATACCAAAAATGCGGTCTAAATTTTCTGGTGATTGAAAATAATTTTGAATATGTGAATAGATAAGTATCCACCCATATTTAGTTTTAATAGGAGGTGCACCAATTTCTAAATGGTCATACGGATTTCGACGGAAATCCACGGTGTGTTTATCTATATTTTTCATCCATTCTTCCCAAAATGACTTATCCCACAATTGTTCTATTCTATCAAATTGTGCGATTGAAACTTTTGCTGGAGGAATATCAGTATGAGCTGAAAAAATAACAGTTATCTTTCCATTTATTCGCTCTGGAAAAAGTGTCATGGCTTTCGCATTAAAAGGAGTTACTAAACGACGCTTGTCAATTTTTCTTAAATCTTTTGATATAGCAACTCCAACTTTGATATTTTCTGCAGTAAAAGGGTAATCGGACAAAGCAGTGTAGAAAATATAATATTTCCCTTCAAAGTAAGTTACGCGTGGGTCTTCACATCCGTGTACTTCCCATGGCTCTTGCGGGAAAATGAATGGCATGCGCTCTTCAAAATGAATTCCATCTTTACTCTTACCAATACCAATAATTGAAGTTTGTTGTTGTGTGGCTATTTTATCTATTGCTGATATAGCCCTGTAAAGTCCATAAATTATTTTCCCTTTCTTTATTGGACACATATTAAAAGTTGCAAACTCTTCCCAGTAATGATTTTTATTAGGAACAAGAATTGGATTATGTTCTGATCTTTTTACTACATACATAAAATTTTATTCAAACCTTAGTTCTTTATTTTTTTCTAGTTTAACTCTACCATTTTTCTTTATACTATTTATTAAATCAGAAAGCATAATTGAAGCTACCCCGATATGTTTATCTCCCCCGCCATAATATACTAAAAGTTTTCCATCCTTTACCACAGCTCCACTTGCATATATAATGCCTGGTTTCCAATCGTTTTCATACCATTCCTCTGGTTCAAGAATAGGATGTTGCGCTCGATAAAGAACTTTTTCAGGATTTTTTAGGTCAAGTAAAAGTGCGCCTAATTTATAGCGGTTTGAACCATCTTTATCCATAGCATGATATAGAAGGAGCCAGCCGTCTTTAGTTTTGATTGGTGGTGAAGCAGCACTGCGTGTACGTTTGTGCCAAGCTACTATGTGGTCAGGTAGTGTATGAGGGTCGGGGGCATCACGCCCAGATGGAGTCTCCGACGTATCAAGGTTGTTTACAAAAGCAATAGAAACTCTTGTTGAATCACCTTTATCTAGGTTGTGAAAAATTGCGAATTTGCCATTAATTTTCTCAGGGAATAAAACCCAATTCTTTTGTCTATCACCTTCGTGGGAAAGATAAGAAAAATTATTCCAAAACCATTTTTTATTTAACAAGTCCTCTTCTTTAATTGAAACTACTGCTACTCGCATAGAATCCCACCCATTAAAAATATTAAGGGTCATATATATAGTTCCATCTATCAATACTGTCCGAGGGTCTTCGCAACCACCCCACCCCCCACCTGAAACATAAAGTGCATTATCATAGGAAGGTCTTGCGGGAGAAGTATATGGCCAATGTTTTTTCATTTCTTCAACATTTTGTACAAAATAGACTGGATAAAGAAGTCGTTCGTTAAAATTGATACCATCTTTACTTGAAGCATATCCTATGCGAGAGATTCCATCTTCTCCCAAAGCTCGATAAAAAAGATGTACCCTACCACCAGAAGACACAACAGCTGGGTTAAAAACAGCTTGGGATTCCCAAGAATAAAAACTTGGATTAATAATCGGATTCTGCCATGATTTTTTAAGCTTTATTGGCTCTTCTAATTTTTTTGTTATTTTCTTCTTTTTTATTATTTTTCTTCGGCTCGCCATAGCCTTGGCGGAGATGGTTTTTGTTTTTTTAGCCACTTTAAAAACCCCTCCTTTTCGGCGGGTCGCCGATGAGGCGATTTTTTTTGTAACTTTTTTAGTTTTAATTTTAGTTTTTTTTGCCATAAATATTAAACTCTTCCATACTTGTCCTCATAATGAACTATATCACTCTCATCGAAATTTCCAATAGCAATCTCTAACACTTGAATCCCATCGGGGCCTGCGGAAAGACGGTGCTTTTCGCCCACTTTTATCTCATGTTCATCTCCTACAACTGTATTTTTCTTAACTTCCCCTATTTCAACAGTTCCATTACCTGAAATAACATGCCAAAACTCGCAACGATTCTTATGACTTTGCAAACTAAGTTCTTCATTCGGCATAACTGTAACAATTTTGACAGTTGAGATTTCATTATTTGTGAACCTGCGGAAAAGACCCCATGGCCTTTTTTCTTCATAAATATCAAGATTGTCCTTCATTCCTTGAGTATAACACAATAAATTGTGTTATATAAGTTTATTGTTTCGTATTTGAATATTTCCAAGCCTTATAAGATAAGGCTAAAAAGACAAAGAAAAGGAGGGTGTAAAGATATACTTCTATGTGAGTTTTTGATTGAGAAAATATTTTCCAAACATTTTTAATTAAAGAAGTGTGATTTATAAAAACATCCCAACTATTGAAACGCAAAAACCTTCCTAAATATATACCAAAACTAATTATGAGTATAATTATTCCTATTATTATAGATGTTTTTCTTTTTGATAATCGCATTTTAATAATTTGCTCAATATGAAACAATGAGAAAAAACCAAGGATTAAACCAACTGATGCTGAACTGAAAAGTAGTAATGTGTCATAAATTATAGGAATGGAGCGAGTGGTACCAAGATGAATGAAATCAGTGATTAAATAAGGGGCATTGGGAATAAATATCAGCCATAGAATAATACCAAAAATAAATATTATTTTTTTTAATTTCCCCTCATTTAAAAATGATAAAAGAAGTGAACTAATAATAAAAGGAATAAAAGCCAAAAATATATTCCACAAAATATAAACAAAAGACATTTTTCCCCAAATAATAATGCGCAAAAGATTAAGCACTATAGCAAGGATAGCAAGGGTAATGACAGATTTAGGAATATTAATTTTATAAATATTCATATTATTTTGATTTGATATGTTTTGAATATTCTTTTAATAATTCGGAAGAACTTCTTACTTTACCTCCTCTACCAACATTATAAACCATTTCAATGCCCAAACTTTTACACATATTTATATCTTTACACAAAGAAGATTCTGGGTCTCCCGCATTCTTTTTATTCCTATCGCCTCCGTTTGCAAAAACATTTGGTTTTATTTTTATCAATTCTCTACAAACACTCATATCTTTTGTATTTTTAGTGTGACTTGATATAACAACCTCATCAACTCCCGATATGGCTTCAATAATTTCTTTCCTTTCAACCGCGGGCATAAATTCCTTCCCTTTCTTTTTTCGAAGCCAATTATCATTATTAATAACCACAATTAATGTATCGCCGAGTTTCTTTGCTGCTTGTATATAACGAATATGCCCAATGTGAATAGGGTCAAATCCACCACTGACCATAACTACTTTTTTTTTGTTTAACTTCAAACTTTTAGGGTTTTTTGTTCCTTGTTGCATAAATAGATTATAGCACAGGTTTTATTTTGGGGTGCCTATCGAGATTTGAACTCGAACTGAAGGTTCCACAAACCCTAGTGCTAACCATTACACTATAGGCACCATAATTACTCCATATTAAAACTGGAGTGATTACACAGTTATACCAAAAAAACGCCCATAAATCTAGGGTCTCCCATAAAATTAAATTTTATAAAAATGTTAATTACCTTCCTTTGGAAGATTAACCTTAGGTAGACAAACGACACCAGTTGGAGGAGTTGTAAGGTCTTGTGTAGAACCAGTACTGTCAATACAAAAGAAAGATGTATAACCTCCCACTGGAATAGAAGCTTGAGCATAATTATCAGAGATTGGAATTGTAAATGACCAAGCTTTTGGTGTGGAGTAACAGAAACCAGCCCCACCAGTTATTCCTAAAACTTTATTTAATAATACTGATATGGAGCTAACTGCTGTGGTTGTAGTTACACCTTTAATATGACCAGTGGGTGAAAATAACGAACCAGAACTCGGGTTCATACAACTACCGCTTGAGTTTGATTTTTTCCCATAAGCACCTTCTGCATTGAACAAACTTGTTGCAAGTTGTTTAAAAGAGGAAACATCATTTTTTATTTTCGTCTCCTTAACACCATTTACAAAATCTGTAATGGCAGTAGATGTATCTGGTATGGATATATTATTTGATATATTAAAATCATAATAAGTCGTTTTCCAAGTAATTCTTAACTGATTATCTCCAATACTTCTATCCTCAAAACCTATAATTTTTGATAATGGCACATCAAGAACCACATTATATTGATAAATATTATTATCTCCTTTCCCAACCCAAATTTCCAATGAATCTATTGTAATTGAGCCCAAAATTTGAGCCAAATTATCTTTATCATCACCCGAAAGATTTAATATAAAATTATCAGAAATTTTATTTAAAAGATTTTTTGCTAATTGCCTATCAGTATTTATTGAATAATGATAAGTATCTATGCCCTTAATATTTTCTTGTCCCTTTGCTACTATATCTACACTATTAATAAATTCATCATAAACACTTAGTGTGTCATTGTTAATATAAGATGGCATTCCGCTTGATAGGATTTTATAAATATTTATTTTTTTAAGTTGCAATTCAATATTTGGAGAGAATAAGGGTGGAACTAACTCAAATTGTTGCTCATTTATTTTAACTACGGTTGGTTCTGGTGCATTCTCATTTATAACCTGACTAAGATCTGGAATAGAGATAAATAAATCTAAGCTATTATTTTTTATATCTGTAGTAATGTAATCTGGCAATAAAGAACCCTTAATTGTCACAAAATTATCAGAGAATACACCTTGTCCATTTTTATTAATTAATCCTAAAACATTAATAGAAATAGAGTCCTTATCCGGTGAAGGTATGGCTTCTCCACTTATAAGCCCAGAGGCAATATTTGCAAAAGAAGGCGATAAAATTTCTATGTTCGTCTCTGTTTTATATGATTTTAAAGAAGATAAAACTTTTGAATTATTTAACAATAAGACCCTTGGGTCTTTCTTAATAAAAGGGAGATTCAGATTTTTAATATTTATATATCCACTTGCAAATACCCACACAGCTAGAGATATTAAAATAACTACAAGTGCAACAATAACCCATTTAATTGTTTTAAAACCTTTCTTTTTAACAATTTCTTCTTTTATTTTAGTTGCAGATAATAAATCATTCTTATAAGAAGAGAGCATTGCTATTTTGGGTAAATTATTAATTAAATAACTTTTGGGAGTTTCATTAGAGACAATTGTATCATCTTCTGTTTTTATTAAGTTGGCTCTATTAATAGAACCAAAAGAATCAACAACCGCTTTAGGCATAAGAGTCGGGAGGAGTTCTTCGCTTTTGGTTTCTTCTTTTTGGGTTGTCTCTCTACGACCGATCCCTTCGGGAGGTCTGCCGTAGGCATGAGAAATCCCCTGTAGGGGTGATAATTCTAGGTTCTGAATTGCTATCTTGGTTGTTTCTGTTTTCAAATCTAAATCACTAACCTCTACTTGCGACTTTTCTATTATTGGTACCTTCATTGGAGTCCACACTTTAGGGGTTTCTACTACGGGGGTTTCTACTACGGGGGTTTCTACTACGGGGGTTTCTACTACGGGGGTTTCTACTACGGGGGTTTCTACTACGGGGGTTTCTACTACGGGTGTTTCTACTACGGGTGTTTCTACTACGGGGGTTTCTACTACGGGGGTTTCTATATTAAAAATATCTATTTTAGGGATTTCTATTTTTGGTGTTTCTGCTATAGGAGTTTCTACCTTGGGAATTTCTATATTAAAAACTTCCATTTTGGGTAGTTCTTTTTTTGCCTCAAATAGATTATCTCCTTCTAGCGGTTCACGATATTGGTCAACACTCAAAAAACCTTCATTTATATCTTCCCTGTGCCATCCCACCTCAATAAGTTTAGATATTATTAAATCCCTTGATATATTATTGTTGATTTGTTTTCTTATATAAGAAATTAATTCAGAGGTTGTCATATAGTTTCATTATACTCCCATTTTTTTAAAATGTAACCATTTTGTTAAAAATGCAGTCCAGCGAGATTTAATAATCGAGTCATGTCCACTTCAAACTAAAATTGGTAGACATATAATTTGCGCCCAAGTTTATATTTACTCCTTTTTAGGTCAATTTCATTAATTGGTGTTTTGTGTGCAAACTTAAATGACAATGACACTAGACGCGTACCTGGCTTAACTTCTTTTTCAAATTTGGGAAGTAACTCATCCATTATATTTGGATATAAATATGTAAAGATATGGGTAGCATCTGATAAGTCTTGTTTAAAGAAATTGTTGTTAATAATTTCCACTTTGTTACCCGTTTTTTTCTTATTTAAAAATGATTCAAACCTAGCTAATATAATTGGAAACGCGCTATTTTCAATTCCAATATATCTTGCATTTCTATTAAAACGAGAGAGATATAAAAGGACCCGCCCATCACCACAGCCTAAATCATAAACAACACTATCATCTTTAACTTCGAGTGCTTTTTCTATGTCTTTCAAAATAGCATTGGAGGTAGTTACAAAAGGTACTTTATTTTTAAAATTTCCTATTGACCATAATATAAAAAGAATTACGGTAACAAAGAAAGCAATTAATAATAGAATTTGTAATACATAAAGTAAAATATTAAGCATAGTACTATTATACTACAAAATACGATTTATGGGAGAACAAATAGAAAATGAAGAGCAAGGTTATTTGTCTTTCATACCAAACTTGTTTTTCATCCCTAAAAATGTTCCTGCCGCAATACCAAGAGAATAGACAACAATTGCAATAATACTACGTTCTTGGTCAAGTTTAGTTAAAATATTATACAAAACCACGAAAGAAATTATTGTTGTCAAAAAAGAGAAAAGTGAAGCTAGTATGGCCTTATCTTTTGCCATAAAACGCCAGTTGAGTGTAAGCAGAAAATCTTGGATTACTCCGGCGATAAAGTAAATAATAAATTGCATATTTATTTTAAACTAGGATTTACAATCTTGCCTATAAATAATATATTTCCATTTGTCGTATCTTGAATTACAAACAAAAATGGATGATTGGCATAAAATGTCGGTATCACAGGTCCTTCATGAAAGTATGATCCAGCATTCATAGAAATAACCGTCGCAGCTGCTGCCTCTGTGCCATCTTCATTAACATCAACAAAAGCCTGATGAATTACACTGCTAATAAACAAGTCCTTTGTTCCATCCATTTTAGAGAAATCGGCATTTCCTGAAAAAGCAGTGGGCATACCCATTAATTTTAAAGTATCAGCCATTAGATATTTTATGCCAAACTTAAATTGCGGTATGTAAACATTCACACGCTGTTTTTTTAGATTTTTTTTCCAATTGTCAAAATTTGATAAAGTAAATAATTTTTCAAATGAAGTTATGTTATTTTCCTTTGGAAGAACAATAATCATTGATAGTTTATCTCCTTTGTATGGCATTTCTAACATCTGTGAATTTTCATTTTCTGTATAGTTAAATATTGTTTTATCGTCATTAGACTGTTGCATCATATTAACCTTTATATCATTTCCAGAGTCAGACAAGAAAGTGGTGTCGGCTTTGGTCTCTTTTTTATCAAACGTCTTGTCCCATTTCCCATTAAAATAAATCGCATTGGTTAAAACAAGCTTGGTCATAGTATCCAAAGATTTTGGAGGAAGAATATCTTTTATTTTGCTGTTTGTTTTATCTTCGATCCATTTATTAATAGTCAATCTCGCATCCTCTGTAGCATTTTTAAAATCAAGATTTGTTGCTTTCCCACTGTAATATTTATCTACATTAGAAAAATATTCATCTAAAAACTTGTAATCTTTTTGCGCCCATAGAGCATTTGCAATAGTAAGTTGATAGTCGCTGTTTGGTTTATTGATTTCATTATTTATTGAAGAAAATGAAGTTCTAAGAATGTTAATATCTTTTGGAAAATGAAAAACTGATTGTATCTCATCGGCTGTCTTACCATTTGCTCCTTCGTATACCATTCCAAATGCACTTGAAATACTAAAAGGTGAAAAGAAAGTGTTTTCTCCCTTTTTAATAAGTTTAGAAAAAACATCAAAAGCAAAAGAATTGTTAGCAAGTACAACAGAATTATTTTTATCAACTTTGATATATGAAATATTATCTGTAGTATTTTTTATCTGATTGTCTTGCACAGGCTTATTTACAACATTCTGATTTTCCTGAAGTGAGTTATTTTCTTCAGTTTGAGGTAAAATTTTTGGACTTTTGCCTGTATAATATATAACACCCCCGACAACCGCCACTCCTAGGACAATTAAAAGAAGAACCATTGGTGCAAAACCTTTATTGTATTTCATAATAATTTAATACTAACATAATTCAATTAAATCGACACTTTAAGAATAGCATTTTTGATTCAAAAATGCTATTCAACTTTTTTACTTTTTACCAAGTGTAAGGTCCCGCATTTGGGCTTCCAAAAAACCGATGAGTTCCGTATTGGTGCACGGGAGAGGACCACGAATAGCTTTTTGTGCGCGGGAGAGGACCGCGAGTACGCTTTTTGAATCTTACAGATTCTGTACACCTTTCGCACAATTTAAAATTAATAAATTTTAAATTGTATGCTCAAGGTTTTCAAATCCTCTACACGAGACAAGCAGTTGTCTCGCTCCCGCGCACAAATGAAAAACCCATACAAAAGCATGAGTTTTTTCATTTGTGCACGAGAGAGGATTTGAACCTCCACGCCCTTGCGAGCACTGCCACCTCAAGGCAGCGAGTATACCGTTTCTCCACTCGTGCATAATTAAACTCTATCAAAAAAATCCATTTTTGTGAAATGGATTTTTATTCTTCCCAGCCTGCTCCCTAAAGAGGGCTGGCAGGTGTTTTAATTTCTTCTGTTTCAACTTCTTTTGGTTCTTTTTTAGCGGAAAGAGTTACACTCTTTAATCTTTTTTTAACTTCTTTCACTGCTTTTGTTCTTATATAGTAGAGTTTACTTCTGCGAGTTTTTGATTTTCTAATTATTTCAATTTTATCAACATTTGGAGAATATAAGGGGAAAATACGCTCAACCCCAACACCTGATGCAACTTTTCTTATTGTAAATGTAGCTCCTGATTCAGTTCCGTGTTTACGAGAAAGAACAAGTCCTTCAAAAGCCTGTAAACGAGTTTTACCTTTTTCTAAAATCTTATTCCAAACACGAACAGTATCGCCTGCTTTAAAATCAAGCTTCTTCCGAGATTCTTGTTTTACTGGAGTGAATTGTTTTTCTGTTATTTCCATCCCGTACGAAGTAGAAAATCTTTAGATTTTCGTACTTTAATTAATTTTAATAAAAAATAAACTCTTATAAATTAATAATTCCCGTACTTTTTAAAGACAAACTGGCAGACTTCGTACGGGATCCATGGGTTTTACTTTATCACATAAGCTCTCTTTAAGCAATCCCCCTAATATCTGTAATTAAAATAGTTTTAGAGAAATGCCTTGGGAGGCTGTCGAGCCGAGCACGAGGAATTTTTCAACAGAAAAATATCCGTGCATTTCGAAAAAAGCTATTTTAATGGAAGATATTCTTTTATCACTTTTTTGAAATCAGCTGGAAGAGGTGATTCAATAGTTTTAACTTCACCACTTGGCCTGCCTGCGCAGGCAGGGAGAGAAAATGTTATGGAACAAGCATGAAGCGCAAGGCGCTTCATGCCTAGAGCTTTTTCTTTTGCCCCACGATAAAGCGGGTCAGAAACTACTGGATGATTGATGTATCTCATATGAACCCGTATTTGATGAGTGCGACCAGTTTTAGGATACGCTTCTACATAAGAAAATTTAGTTTCTTTGTTTGAATTTGCCCCGTCCCTGCCAAGGGAAGGGGTTGGGGAAGGGTCTGTTTCAAATCTATTTAAAATAATATATTCCGTTACTGCTTCTTTCAATGGCTCCCTGGCTCCACGCCCGGCCGTATATGCGCGAATGTCTTTCTGAGAGCGTCCAATCGGGACATTGATAACTCCCCTTCTCCCCGTCGCAAGTGAAGCTTTCGGGTCAGAAACAAAACCATAAACAAACATCTGGTAAACTTTTTTAATTTTGTGATTTTGAAATTGTTCTTTTAAGAAAAGAAAAGTTTTTTGATTCTTGGCCACAAGTAAAACACCAGAAGTTTCTCTGTCTAATCGATGTACAATACCGGGACGTTTTATTTTTATTTCTTTGCCCATATATTCTACAACCATGGGCTCCCCCACTTTTTCTAATTTTTTATCATAATCAAGAATAAGGTCTGCCATGGTTATATCTTTCTCTTTTGTATGAGCATCGGCATGGACTGCAATACCCGCTGGTTTATCTATAACCATTACATTTTTGTCCTCAAAAAGAATTTTTAATTTTTTCATAATTGTGCCCCCGGCAGGAATCGAACCTGCAATAACGGCTTAGAAGTCCGTAGTTATATCCATTTAACTACAGGGGCAGGAAATACTTGTGGTCACACATAAAATTCTGCTGAATTTTTGCGCGACCCCGCCTCGCGCCGACGTGCTCCGGCTCGCACAAAATCTCCCAGATTTTGTGCGCGATGTAGGACTCGAACCTACGACCTTTCCGGTGTAAACGGATTGCTCTACCAACTGAGCTAATCGCGCAAGTAATGATATACTATCACATTTTAATCAAATTTCAAGATTTAATTTATACTTGGATCTTTATAAGAAACTAAACCTTCTCTTATTTCTTTTTCTTTTATTAATTTATTATCAAACGATTCGGTTACTTTTTTTAATAATTTTTCATTCATTAAACCTGTTGTTTCTACTGGCTTAGTTGTAATCTGAAATATTTGTTGATTTTTTATTTCAAATAAAAGATAAAAACTAAATATTATTAATATAATGACCAATATAAAGAAAACATGTAGTAAATTCTTCCAATGATTATGTGGATTTATTTTTCTAAAAGAAAGGAGGCCTTTTGTTATATTTTTAATTTTTAATAAAAATGTTTTCATAAAATTAATCTGAACTTAAAATATTAAAAGAAATATCTGCCTGCCATGTTGGTATTTCTACAACTTTCTCTTTTTTAACATCTTTAACATCTCCTTGTGTTCCTTGTATTATATCTTTATTTAAATATACCTGCGTAATATCAATTTGATATGGGATATTTTCTAAAAGAGCAATCGTTTTCATCACTTCTTCGAATGTTCCCAGTATTGATAATTTAAATGAAATTATACTTTTAGTTTTTAGTGGTACTTCAATACTTTGAACTATCACCTCTCCACCAACACTTGAGCCTATTTCTTCTAAATATCCAACAAATATATCTATCCTATTAGGGTCTACGAAGTAACTATTTACAGAATCTTGGAGCAATTTAATTTCTGCGACTTTTTCAGCAAACATTATTGTATTTTCTTTTTCTCTTATCTTTTTTTCTAGTGTTGTAAAAACGACAGAGGCTTGTTGATTTTTATTTTTAATAACTTTCAACAAAAAAAAGAAAAGACAGATTGCTAGAATAGTAGCAATGATTGAAAATATTAATATTAGAGTTGTTTGATTTTTTTTCATTTTATTTACTTTATTGTTATTGAAATTGTAAAATTAAGGTCTGATTTTTCAAGAAAATTTGAAATCGGTAAATTAACCTCAGAAAAATTTGGATTATTGTCTAGGGCTGTTTTAAAATTTCGTAGTGAATCTCGATTATTTGCAACTCCATGAACCTCTAAAATAGAAGTGTTTGTCGTTACTTTTTTTATTGTTGTTGTTTTATTAAAAAGTATCTGAGAAAAAGTTATACCACTGGTACGACTAGACAAAATATTGTTTAAGACCTTATCACTAACTTGATAGGGAGTTTCCGCCTTATTCAACATTTCTAATCTTGAATTAATATCACTTATAATTTTGTCTATATTACTGTTTGTAAGGTCAGGGTTTTCTTTATTAAATATTTCAAGTCTACTTTCAAATAAATTTTCTTTTGATTGTGAAAGAAAATACGATGGAAACAATAAAAAAGTTGCGAGTACTCCCATTAATGCTACGAAATTTAACATTATTGTAAAAAATCTCATCCAATACTCCCTACGAAGGAACCTTTTTTCTTTATGGGGTAAAATATTTATTACCGATTGCAATTTATACATATATCCACCAAGTGCTAATCCTAACACAGTTGCATAACCAAGCGATTCTTCAAAAGACATTTCCGGAACTGAATTTTCTGTATTTAAAATATTAACCCAAACATTTGCGTTTTCTACTTTTATTTTCATACTCAACTCCAAGTAATCGGCTAGACCTGCCAAGTTCGCATCTCCTCCACAAAGTATTATGTGATTTATCTGACTATTTTTTGTATTATTACTATTGTTATGTGTCCCCCAATATACATATTGTTTGTCCATTTCATCTCGTAAGACAGAAATTCCATTTAATATAGCGGGGAAAATATCTTTGGCTTTTGACCCCTCCTCAAGACCATATTCGTGTTTCATTTTCTCCGCTTCTAGAAATGACAAAGAGAAATTTTTAGCAATCATATTTGTCAGGTCTATTCCACCAATTGATAAAGTGGTCGTTAGAAAGACACGCCCATTATTAGATATAGAAATGCCAGTTTTAGTATCACCGAAATCAACTATCATAACAGGATTAGTGTCGCAATTAGGAATAACGGCTCGAGCTATAGCTTGCGCTTCAAGTTCAAAAGAGATCGGAACCAATCCTGCTCTATTGAAAACAGACAGATAACTTTCAATAGTAACGCGTGCCATTGCTACAACTTCAACTAAAATATTTTGATTATCTTCCGATATAATATCATAATTAAATAATGAATCCGGTGCTTTAAGAGGAATATGCTCTTCTATTTGAAGGAGTATTATCTCCCGCAAATCATCATTACCTGTTTTGGGCAAAGATAATGTAAATAGATACATCTGTTCTTCAGGGAGCGATACTCTGATAAAATGAAGATTCTCTTTTTCTTTTATTTTTTTTAATATACTTATTAACTCTTCCTCCTTCTCAATTTTACCAGAAACAACTACCCCTTCTGGAATTTTCTCTTTACCATATTTACCGAGACGAAGACCAGAGGTGGTGGTTATAAGTTCTCCATACTTAATAGATTGGTCAGAAATATCAATCGCGCAAGAGTTCATAGCTAAGTATGGCGGTGTTGGAAAATAGTGATTATATAATCTTTTCATTACAATACTATTATACGATACTCTAAGATTATATAAAAGACCTTAAGATTGTCTTTTGAACTTAAAATGTATCATTTTGAAAATAATGGGAATGAAGGATAAAACAATTATCAAAAAAGCAATTGGGATAATATAAACATCAGGATTTGGGATTATACTGCCCAAGAAATACCCCAACAAAAGCATCCCCGAAACCCAAAAAATCCCACCAAAAATATTATAAGAAATAAATGATAAATAACTCATATTTCCAATCCCTGCAACAATCGGAGCAAAGGTGCGAACGACCGGAACAAAACGCGCAATTATAATAGTCGATTTTCCATGTTTTTCATAAAAAACCTCGGCATCATATAAGCGTTTTCTCTTAAAGAAAAAACCGGAATCTCTATCAAATAATTTACGCCCGTATTTTTTACCAGACCAATAACCAAAACTATCTCCTAAAATAGCCGCAATTATACACCCAATCAAAAGTATTTCAATACTAAAATATCCCTGTGAAGCAAAAATCCCAGCCGTAAAAAGCAAAGAGTCCCCTGGAAAGAAAAAACCAAAGAATAATCCGGTCTCAGCAAAAACAATAAGGATTACTCCTATGATTCCGACTGCTTTAATAATTAAAATTGGGTCTAACATATTTTAAAAGGACGGTCCTTAAGAGGGCTTCCCCAAGGACCGTCCTTGGTATTAAATTTCTAGTGGATACGACTTCCCGGGACAACTTCAACTTCTGGGATTAAAAACACTGATTTACCGTCTGGGTCATCAATCGCCAGGAGCATTCCATTTGATTCAAATCCTTTAATAATTCTCGGCTCTAGATTTACAATATATAAAACTTGTTTGCCAATTAATTTTTCATAATCTGGATAAGATTCACGAATTCCAGAAATAATTTGCACTAAATTTGATCTGGGTTCACTTCCTTCGCCCGCCGTAGCTTCACCAGAAGCGAAGGAGGGTCCGAAATCAATCTGGCAACGTAAAAGTTTGTCAGTTTCTGGAATGGTTTCCACCTCTCTAATCGTTCCCACCCTTATATCCATTTTTTTGAATTCTTCAAATGATACGTATTCCATAAATTAATTATACAACATTATTTTATTTTTGAAGTTGAATAAATATCTGGCTCTTTTTTTAAAAAAGAAAAGCTTTTAGAATAAGTATTTATATTAGTAATTTCTGAAAACATTGGAAGATTTAAATCATCATATGCTTTTTTGACTGCTTTATTTTTAAAAGCTCGTTTTTTAATTGTTTGAAAATTAGTCATAATATTTTAATACACTTCCTTCTGGTAACAACTTTCGCAATAAATAATCTCCGGTCTCTCGGGTGCATATGAAGTCTCAAATTCCACTTGGCATTTATTTTCACCATGAAAGTGCCCTTTCTTGTCACACATACATGTTCGGTGCCAAAGTCGGCGCGGGTTGCGGAGAGCAAATCTGTCTTGTCTTCGACAAGGGAAACATTTCTCCGGAATAGGCAAATTAAGCATTTTATACAAAGTTAATTCAAGTGATGTTATTTTGAATGCTGTTGTACACAAAGTGTATTTTTCTTTTTGGTTAGAATTTTGCGAGAAACATTGTATTGTTTCCTCTTCAATATTTTCTTTTATATCATTAAACGTTTCAGGTAAATCTTTTGCCGAAAGAGTTATCCCGTAATCGCGTGGTGGTCGGTCATACCATGTATATCCTTTTTTTATGGCTTCATCACGCGTAAGCGGAAAGTAATCCTGGGCCATAGATTCATTATAGGCAAATGGCGAAACATTGGACGGAAAATATTTGCCCCACTCTTTTGTTTTCCTCATATGCTCGATAACTTCACCTTTTAATTTAAAATATTCTTCTTTAGTGTATTGTTTATTTAAAATGCAATATTCGTTATGTTTAAGACCGAAACAACCAAAGCATTCCCGAACCCCAAAACACATATCACAATAACATGAATCGGTTATCGTATTAAAACAACTTCTTGCCACCATTGATCTGCTCGGTCTCTCGACGCCTTGAATTTCGTATGATAATTGTCCAACAATTATTTCCGTGCAATCCATACAATCTTCCGTTTTTTCCCAAGCATCCTGCATGTAAGCTGTGTCTTTATTATCTCGACAATTAAATGAATAATTCATATTTTGTGAATTCTCTATATAGTCTCCTGTCGAGTTTTGAACCTGTGAACCATGATAAAACTTTACGGGAATACTAGCGCGAAGTTTGAAAAATTTTTCCTTTGAATCCTTTATAAAATTTCTACTCCAGGCATTTTCCTTAACTTTCTTTTCATACTCAGCTTTCCCAATGTTTTCGTTTAAAAAATGATACTGTTTACTTCGAAGCCCAACACAACCGAAACAATCAATACACCCTCGGCAATCACTTGAAAAGTACACATTTACACAATCAGAGCAATCATATGCCCAAGCACATCGTGAACATTTTGTGAGATTAATACATTCATAACAAAATTCGCTTTTTTGTACCATATAGCAGTCACTCAAAAAATAACAGCTTTGTTGACACCAGCTCCCATACATACACTTTTCACATTGATTACTCGTGACAAGCATATAGCAGTCCTTATTATCTTGAGACTGGTTTGTATATTCACTGTTGGTGCTACTCGAATTAACCATTGCCAAATGTGGCACAACACGGCGAAGTTCTTCAAATTGTTCGAAAAATGGCCTGGTAAAATCAAAATCACGTCCATACTTCGTCGGATCCCAGGCGTCGGACTTCCAATATTCTTGTTCATAGACCGGGAATGGCATCTCCGGCCGATAGATGGAAATAATATCTTTACTCGTTGCATTACATTTTCTTTTATACAAATTGTATTCGTTCCTATCCAAAAGTCGGTGGATATATCGACACTCCGGACAAAAAGTTGGCGGAGGAACTTTTATTTTTTCGTAAAATAAAAAATCATCTGGCTCGATAGTGAACTCTTTTTTACAATTCTGGCAGTTTTTTGTTTCCATATATTTTTTATTATTAATTATAAATTACTTTTTATTATTTTTTCTATCTAAAAATCTTTGGAGAATTAATGCCGCGGCGGAATCATCTATTTTTTTATCTATTTTTCCGCCTCTTCGGCGGGTCGTCGATAAGGCGACTTTCCCATCATTCCCACGAGCAAAGATTGAAGTCATAAATTCTTTCTCAAAATAAATTGGTAAGTCAAGTTCCGTTTCTAAATTTCTTTTGAATTCTTCAATACTTCCCATTATTTTATTTGGTTTCCCTGACAAATCATGTGACTCACCAAGGACAATCGCCGAAACTTCTTCCTCGCCACATATATTATGTATTTTATCCACCAACGCAAGGTCATTTTTGATTATTTTATATGGGAAAGCTATATGTCCCTCTTCGTCAGAAAGTGATAACCCTACCCTTTTGGACCCATAATCTATACCCAAATAACGCATACTTCAATATTATCATAATTGCCACAAAAAGATATTATTGATATACTGGTCATATGGAAACATTTTTACAAAACAATATCTGGCTTTTTATTATATCTATAGTTTGGGTCCTCCCTTGGAAAGGTTATGCTCTTTGGACAGCATCGCGCACAAGAAATAAGCGTTGGTTTATAGCACTTTTAATATTAAATACTTTTGCAATTTTAGATATTATATATATATTCTACGTAGCAAAGAAGACACCAAAGGATATAGTTCGTGTATTTAAATCAAAAATTTAAAATGGTTATAGAAAAACAGGTTATGTGAACCTGTTTTTCTATTTATTATAAAGCTTGAAAAAAAGATGAAAATGAAGTAATGTAAAACTCGGAAGCGTGTCGGAGTGGTCTAACGAGACAGTCTTGAAAACTGTTAGGGGTGAAAGCTCCTCGTGAGTTCGAATCTCACCGCTTCCGCCATTGACAGCTAACACGACATGTGTCGTTAGCTAGGGATTTAGAGCTAGCTCTAAATGGGTAATTTCCACAGAATAGAATATAGGGTTTTTGCTAACATAAGTATATCATTAAAAAATGAACGAAAATTTAAATGATGCAATGAAAAATATTGTAACCGAAAATGAACATATAACATCTCGAGAAGTATCTCAAGAACCACTATTTGCACATTGTATTGGTCTTATAAATGATTTTGATAAAAAAGAAATTCCACAAGGAGAAAAACTTCAATTCGAAGGAGTTGACGGATATGATGTCTATAATATTTCAGCCCCATTTTATATTGGAGATAAAGTATTTGTGACGGGACGTGTGGAAAAGACGGAAGAGATAGATGATTCTCAAGTTATGCTTTTTGAAAAGAAAGATGGGGGTTGGTGTCTAGCAAATGAACAACCAAAATTCAAAATGGAAGATGGATTTGCTACACACATCGGAGATGAATTAATCATAGGTGGAGTTGAAGTATACCCTGATTCAACAGAAGAAAATCCAAATCATAAAAGCTATAGAACAATATTTTATCGCGGGAAAGATACAGCTTCACTTGAACAATTTGCTGTTGGACCAGACACAATGAAAGACATTCGTCTTATTTCTCTTCCAAATGGAAAGATTGGGGTTTTTACAAGACCTCAGGGTGAAATAGGCGGTAAAGGAAAAATTGGTTATATGGAAATAGATAGTCTTGATGATTTAAAGAAAAAAGATATTTTAAATAATGCAGAAATAATAGAGAATCAATTCCCTGAAGGAGAATGGGGTGGAGCAAATGAATTACATTTATTATCAGATGGAAGGATTGGTGTTATTGGACATATCGCTTATCAAGATGAAAAAGGTAAACACTATTATGCAATGGCATTTATTTATGATCCTAAAACAAAAAGTGCTTCACCTATGGAAATTATTGCGACAAGAAAGAATTTTCCAAATGGTAAAGCAAAAAGACCAGAGCTTGATGACATTATTTTTCCTGGTGGTCTAATACGCAATGGTGATGGAACAGCAATTTTATATGCAGGACTAGGTGATGCTGAAACCGGAAGAATAACAATCAAAGATCCGTTTGAAGAAATTAGATTATAAAAGGAAAGGTTGGGGGCTTTATAAATAGATGGATTTAGATATAGCTATAAATGGATCCGAAACTCAAAGACCCCCGCCAAAGAAAGAAAAACCCTTTCGGGTTTTTCTTTTTTACTCAAACTCCACGTTAAAACTATACATTCCCATTCCGCAGACGCCTTGAAATGGGCCTGCTTTTGGCGTTCCGAGGTCAATTACCTCTTCCCCAGTATTCTTGAGAATTTTTTGGAAACCGATAGAACTTATTCGAAGCGCTGCGGAACAATCATATGTTCCATTTGTTTTTACGATAAGTTTTGTTGGAATCCCGGCTTTAGCTGTGGAAATTTTTGGTGAATATCCTCCCTTAGCATCAATAGTGATATATTGAGTGCCATCTTTTATTTCTGTATTTTTAACTTGTGTATTTTTTGTTGTATTCGTATTATTATTTCCTCTTGAACCTCCAATGAAAATAATGCCAATGCCGATGACAAGTCCAACTATTATAATAACTAAAGCGGTTTTGTTCATATATTTATTATAAATTGAATAAAGGATTAATAATTCCGACTCCTGCTAGCCCTGCTAAAAGTGCAAATATCCCAAGCCCAACCACGACAACTCCAGCAGATTTGAAAAAGAGTGGTGCATGTTTGGAATGAGCAAAAGAAAACGAGCCAAATGAAAGTAATGCGAGCACCGGTAAAGTTCCAAGTGCAAATGAAAACATTATCAGAAATCCCGACACGAATGACCCACTAGAGAGTGCTGAAATTTGCATTGATTGAGTAAAACCACAAGGTAAAAAGAAAGTTCCCAAACCAATTAAAATTGGAGCCCAAGTTGCATGTTCTACTCTTCTAAAAAAAGAAAAAATATTACTTGGTAGAGTTATTTTATTTTTCTTAAATATTCCTAATAAGTTAAATCCGAGCAATATCATCACAGTAGAAGCTAGAAGTCCTAAAATTGCAGAGAACAAAAAGTTAATTCCAATTGCTTCCCCAATCAAGCCAAGAATTCCACCTAAGATGGCAAATCCAAATAATCGCCCTGCGTGGAAAAGGATAAAAGGTTTTTTTGTTGATTTATTGTCATCTTGGACTACCTTTGCTGATAATGAAAGTACAAGTCCTCCAACAATGGCAAGACAACTAGAAAGTGAAGCAATAATTCCAATTATGAAACTTGTTGCTGGAGTAGTTTGACTACCAATACCTAGATTTAAAATACCTGATTTTTGCAAGAGGAAAAATAGTATAAGAAAACCTAAACCGATAGGTATAGCTTTCCAAATAATATCATCACTCTCCTTTTCTTTCATCATTTTATCCACAGAAAGAAAATAGCCATTTGTTTTTATTTTATCATTTAAAATATTTACAACTTCCTCGGCACTTTTTTCTGTGTCTGTTTCAATTTCAACAATTTCTCTCTTTAAATTAACTTTTCCATTTTTGACAAAGTCCTGTTCACTCAAAATATCCTCAAGCAAAATTTTGCATGAAGGACAATGAGTACCAGTTACATGAAGTGTATATTTTTTTAACATCAGGTATACACTCTAGCACAAAAAATTACCTTTTACAATAATTTATTACTTTAATTCTCCTATTATATCAAACAACATATCATTTGCAATTGCCATATTTGGGTCATCAAATACATATCTGACTATTCCTTCTTTATCTATTACTATGTAGGTATGTCCTGGCAATGAACCTCTGTGCATTGAAGAAGCTGTTGTCAATAATCCGAGTTCTCTAGAAGTATTAGCATTTGCATCAAACATAGTTAGAGTTTTTGCAAGTTCTGGCATTTTATCAATTGCTGTTTGCCAATCTTCTGCAGAATCTACAACAACAGAAATAGCTTGGGTTGTATCATTACTAAATCTTGCGTCATCACCAAATGCTGCCATTTGATTCCAACAAGCAGGATAACACATAAGACCTTCATTAAAGAAAAGAACAGTATTTTTGCCCTTAAAATCATTAGTCGTATATACCTTTCCATCTTTATCTGTCAATGAGATAGAGGGCATTGTTTTTCCTATTAGGGAATTTAGTTGTTCGCTATTGACTGGAGTAGATGCTCCACTGTGATCATGTGGATTAGAAGTGGTATTGTTATTAACACTAGCAGTTTGGGAGCTGTCACTTGGTCCTTGTGAAGGATTTTTAATCAGAAAGTATCCTAAAAATAGTATTACTATTGAAAGAATAATAATTGAAAATATTAGTGGTTTTTGATTTTGATTATTCATGTTTTTTATTTTTTTTATTATTTTGATTAATGAACACATACGATATGAGTATAACTATTCCGATAAATAGAAGCGCCCATATGTATTCAGGAACTGCTGTTATAAATCCATTTATAGATTTTAAGAATTTGGCATTATATAAATTCATATTTAGTTGATAATCTGAATGAACAAATAATTTATTTCTGAAAGCTAAATAAGTGATATAACCACCCATCAATAAAAAGATGAGTCCGGAGATTAATTCGGAAACAGAAATTTTCCAACTGAAACTACCAATTCTCATAGATATATTTCTCTTGGCATTAGTAAATTTTTCTGCCAAGTCTACTTTATCGAGAAATGCGGCAATGATGAACAATGGCAAAGTCATTCCTAAAACATATGCCAATGTATATAGTACTCCCCAAACAATTGTGCCACTTGTTAATGAGAGGGTTAGAACTCCTGCTAACACTGGAGCACAACAAGTTGTGGCTATGGCTGAGAAAATACCGAGAACATAGACAGAAGAAACATGTCGTCTCATTCCATCTCGAATAGAAGTTGGTCGAGCAAACTTCTTGCCTAAAAGCATTATTATTCCTAACACAACTAAGAAAATTCCACCGATAGTAAATATTGCATTATGATATTTACTAAAAAATTGAGCTAAAGCAGAAAACCCTAAACCAATTGGCACAAAGACAGTTGCTATTCCTAGGAAAAAAATAAAAGTCATGAAGAAAATTTTATATTTTTCTCTGAAAATATTTCCTAGATAGGATGGAAGCAATACTGTGATACAGCATGGTGCAAAAAGTGCTGCGACTCCAGCTACGAATGCGGCTACTAACGATATTCCTACTAATGTTTCCATATAATTTTCTTCGGCTCGCCATAACTGTTAAGTGTAGGCGGCTCTTTGATTAAGTTAGTAAACAAACAAAAATACCCGTATTAAGGATATTAAGAAGCACAAAAGAAAGATTTACTTTCATTTATGCTTAACTATATGGCTGGGCTCAGTTCTAAGAGAGAAAGCCAAGAGATAACTTTTCTTTTATTATAAAAATAATTAAAAGCTAAATTTTTTAAATTTTTGAGTATAAATCTTGAATCTTGTAAAAGTTTATTTTTAAAATATAAAAATATGAAAATTAATATAATAAATAAGAAAGAAAAAAACAAAAACATATTAAAAATTGGTGAGAGTAATGTAGTTGTAAAATCTTGCCAAGCTGAAATATGATGCTCTATGAAATCAGTACTACTAGTTGGACAAGATGTCCCATCTAAAGTAGAGGCGATACATCCCCCTTTATGATTTGGCCCCATATCAGAAAAACCAAGCCCCAGAAGGCTAAACCCAATAAAACCAATAAAAAATATTAATAAAAGATTTTTCATAATTACGTGTTAATTATACCATATTTTACCTCTTGAGTCTAGGAATAAACGCAGGAACTTTGTTCTTATAAACTCTATATTCTTCTCCAAATTCTTTTTCCATTTCCTTCTCTTCTCTATAAGAAAGACGTGTATACATAAAAACTAAAATAGGAAACATTGCCAATGTTAATATAGTTGGCCATTGTAAAAGAAATCCAACCATAACCAACACAAAACCAATATATTGAGGATGTCTAATATATTTATACATACCATCTACTGCAAGAGTATGCTCCTGTTGTGATTTATATAATACCCTCCACGCACTTGCTATAATTATAAAACCAACAATAATAAATACACTACTTAAAGTATGTATTATATTAAAATGCGGATCTCCTTTTAATCCCAATAATGATTCCCATAGATGTCCATTATTGTGACTAAGCCAGTCGATATTAGGAAAATACTTTGTTAATGTTCCAGAGAAAAAATAAATAGTTAAAGGGAATCCATACATTTCTGTAAAAAGGGCCACTATAAAAGCTCCAAAAGCTCCAAAAGATCTCCAATCTCTTTTTGTCTTTGGGTGGGTAAAACTAAAGGCAAAAATAAGAAATATTGCCGTATTTAATAATACTAACCCCCATAATCCATAACCTGATGTTGTTGTCATAATATTTTATATTATTTTGTTAATTAAGTTGCCAAATAAAACTTCTTACTACTTCTTTAATCCCAGAAATTTTTAATTCAATTGATTTAGGATTAGGTGTTATTGCTTTAAATATTAATACCCCCTCTCTGTGGTGCCCATCTGGTTCTGCACCTTCCCATCGTAATGGTTTATATTCTTTACCTTCGTTATCTACTAATATGGTATTTTTAACTAAATCTTGATTAAGCTCAATTTCATGATTGTTCATCACAATATTAAATTTCCATTCTGGTAATACGGGAGAAATATCAACAGGAGTTACGGTAACAGTCACTGCTAATTGCTCGTCGGTTTTAGATTCCAAATTTTGCTTTATATTTGTTTGTTGAATTGCTTGATTGGTAACTGGTGTCTTTTTTTCTACTGGACCACTAAGAAAAAGAGCAAGAAACCCTCCTACAAATGCGACTATTGATAAAATTGTTACTACTGTGTTTTTCATAGTTGCTTTTTAAATTTAATAATTCTATTTGCCATATATAGAATACCAACAGTGTTAAAAAAAATACCTATCCAAAATAATTTAACTTGATACTGTGCGATAAAACTAACAAGCCCAGTCACTCCTAGAATGGGTACTAAATTAACTAAATAATGAGCGCAACAGGAAATCATAGCTGCGGTGGAAGTGGTGCCGGATACACCCACCACTTTCCCCATACCTCGTCCACAATGCACTAAACTTTTAATGTATTGATATAGTGAAATCTGAATTCCAAAACCTATCGTTAAACTAATAATAAAATACCAATAGTCCGCAAATTGCTCTTGAGTAAAGCCCCAGCCTGATACAAACGTTAGTATCGCAAAATAAATTCCAAGTAGAATAGCGCTTGCGAGTATCCCATACAGAACTGATTTTATAATGCTATTGGACATATCAATTTAATGACAACTATTACTTGAATTATTTTTAACCTTTTCTTCTTCTCCTTCTTTTAATATTTCAGTTTCTTTATTAGAATTTTTATGAGGTTTTCTCATCATAAATAAATGAGATCCTATCATTATTGCAATTACAATCCAGATGATCCATTTTGAATTTCCTCCTATATTACTAGCACTATTCCCTACACCAAAAACAAGAAGCAAAACAATTGGCACAACACAACAAATCATCATCATCCACATTATTCCTCGGCCTTGTTTGTTCTCGTGATTATGCATATTATTTGTTTTTATTTATTAAACTTGAATTATGCATCCAGACCATATACCAAGCAAATATCCAGGCAAATACAAACATATAAAATGCACCAAGTATTACGCTCTCAAAACTTATCCAAGTAAAACCTGGAAGAGTTTCAAAGAGAGCATGATGTAATTCTGTCCCTCTTATACTACGTAATGGGATAAATCCACCAATAAGACATAAAACATAAACTATTTCAGACCCAAGAACACATTTCCAGCCGTAAGATTTCAAAGATAGTTTTTCCATATTTCAATTTTTACTAATTATTTTATAATTTTCGACTATTTTTAATGGCAACATCCACCACCAGAATGTTGTGATTTTCCGTCAGCTAACTGTTGTGTGTATTCTGTTTTACAATTCTCTGAACAAAACTTTTTACCAGATTCTTCGGGATAAACTTTTCCTTTTTGTAGTTCCATTTTACAAATGGGACATTTTTCTTTGAATAGGTTAAACATAAATTAATTAAATTATTTTTTTAAGATCGACCTATATACTAATTATACCCCACATCCAACCTGTTTCTGCTGTTGTGGTGCGGGAGCTCCTCCTACATCACACCCACCACCTTGTTGTTGTGACTGTTCTGGTTTTGTAACCTGTGCGGAAATATTTGCATAACCTTGTGAACTAGAATATTCTGCTCCTAATATTTCTTGTGGATTAACATCTTTCCAATCAATACCCTTTCCTTTCATATAAGTTGCTATTGTTAGATAAGTATCTGGAAACCAGTAAGAATTTACAATCAAAGCTGTCTTCCACATCTCTTGTTCACTTGCACCTTGTGAAGCCATTAACTCCAAAAGTCCCAGCATTGCCATTCCGTGATTACAATCAGGAAAATGAACCGAGTTTCCACAACATGGTCTATAGATACCACGAGAAACTTTGTCTACTAGAGCCTGTTGCTCAGGGGTTAGATTAAACATTATATGTTTACTGTAGTGATCCATTGCGTTACCTTTTGCAATAGTCCAACCGCCAGTAGAAGCAAAATTACCTGCTCCACCATATCTAGGATCCATCATTTCACCTTTTTCTAAAATTTCATTTTTATTTGCTAAACCTAAAGCCCAGAATAGATTAAGTAAATAACCAGAATTTTCATTTGTTATTTTTATATTTCCATTACCTATTCCTTCAAGTAACTTTCTATTCTCTTCTGTATATTGACCTCTCTGTTCATAGATAGTTTTGAATTTATCTGCATCTATTACTCCTGCTTCCGCTAATTTCACTCCGAGGTTCCCCCAAGTTACTGGTAGTGTTACTCCCTTAGATGGTAATACTTTTTCTTCCAGCTTTGATACGAGGAGGTTTTCTTGATTGGACCCTTTTACTAATTGTTGAGCTCCAGTTTTTACTCCAACTGTATATCCTAAAAAACTGGAAATAATAATGGCAACTATTAAAATACTTGATTGAATAATTTGACTCTTTTTAATTACTGGCTCAGAAGTTATTTTTTCTTCAGAAATTTCTTCTATTATTACTATTTGTTCTTCATTTTTATTTTCCATATATATTCGTCCACATGTCCGACATGGGGCTAACCCCATGTCGGACATGTGGTCATTATTTATTCGTTACAGCAATTAGCAAGTTTACCAACCAAATCTTCGAGGTTAGAACTGCCTTTTGCTGTATCTTTTATTAATTGACCATCTAATAATTTTAACTTTAGAGCCCAAAATATTGAGTAAACTTTGTAAGCCTTCTCAAACATTTTTTTTGCCTCTTCTTTTTTACCATCTGATGAAAGCTTATTGCCGACTTCAATAAGACGCATTGTAGTAGAGAGTAAATGTTTTGATATGCACCACGTTTCTCCTTCGTGATTTGGCATTAATTCTTTTAATAATCCTTTTCGAAGTTCTCGAATCTCATTTGAGGTGTTAAAATATTCGTCTTTTTTTAATTTAACTCCAGTAAAAAAGAAATGTTCTTCTAAACTAATTAAATTCATCACTGCCAAACTTAAGTCTTCTGTTGTTGAAAGATCAACCCCAGCTTTTTCTTTAAGATTTTCTATTTTACTTAAGAATTCATCCATTGTTGGTTTTTTTGTTTTCACCCCGTTAGAAGTTTTCATATTTATTTTTTAGATTAATGTTAATAATAGTAATCATTACTTTTTATTGCCCCGCTAATGTTTATTGAACTTCTAACGGGGTTCATATATTTAGATAAAGAAAATTAAGATACCGATAATAATCATTGCAAGACCCGCCCAAAACTTTAAACCTCTTAAATTTGTTTTCTTCCATTCTTGCACCTTATTTACAATCATCTTATCGGCCGATACCCAAAGAACAGCAACAAGAGGAATAATTAAAATTAAATTATAAAGTAATAGATAGCTAGAACCAGCTAGATATGTAACTTGATCTTTCAATAGTCCTATAACCATTAAGTATGGTCCACCCATACAAGGGAATTGACATACACCTACTAGTAACCCAAGTCCAAATGCCGCAGGAAATGAAGCTTTTTCCATAAGCCGACCCATTGTTGTATGAGATATGGAAGGAATTTTAAGCTTTATAGGGAACTTTGGGAAAAGTTGACTGAGAATATTTATTAATCCAAAAGCGATTAACAGAGTCGCGCCAAGCTTTCCCATAAAGTGTGGTGTATTGAACAAATGTAGAACTTTTAGAATTCCAAGACCAATCAAAAAATAGGCTGTAAATATTCCAGCGATATATATTCCACCAATCTGCAGGATTTTCTTTCTAGTCAATTGCATTCCAAATAGAAATGCGATTGTGATAAGAAGGATTGAGAATGAACATGGATGAACACTATCAAGTAGAGCAGAAACTAAAACAAGAGGTAAAAGCCAAGCTCCACTATTACTTAAATTCCAAATTAATGACGAAGTACCAGAACTATTTTTTAAGAAAATTATTCCTAAAATAACTAGAATAATTATTGTTAATGTTATTAATGTTTTTTTCATAATTTTTTAAGGGGTTACTGTTGCTTTTATTTCAATTTGAAGCTCATTTCCACTTTCATCAACTAGAGTGATAAATCTATCTATAAATCCTACACCTGCAGGACCATGAGCATTAGGATCATAGACAACTTGAATAGTACTACTTCCACCAGCCTTGATTGTTTCATTGGCTGGAGGAATATAACCCATGCCTGACATTCCAAAAGGCCCCTTTTTAGTGCCATTAGGATTGACAATAAATGCATTAGTACACATACAAGAAGTTGAAACAGAAGAAAGAAGAATGTCTTTATCTGTAGGATTTGTAATAGTGAAATCTTTAATTACATTTCCATTTTTCATAGAAATTTTTCCAAAATCATATACATCTAGGGATGTAGTTAAAACACTTTTAATTCCAGTATTTTGTACTGGAGCTTTTTGATTTTTACTTCCCAACCATATAAGACCAATGAGACCAACTACAATGAGGAGAGTAATAATAATAGTTTTTTTCATTTTATTTAATATAAATTATTTAATAAATACGCAAACAAAAAAGCCTTGCGGTTTTTATTTATCAAAAGTGACCAAACTAAAATTGATAAATCCGCAAAACTATATTGTTGCTAATTTGTATATTTTTGTATTAAGAATACCGCTAGAAAAAACTTCTTTTAAATAATTAAAAAGATTTATTTGCGGGTGTTCTTTTATATAAAGCCTGAATTGGAATGTAATATTTTTAAAAAATTCAAAAATATAATCTTTATAGAAAATAGCTACCGCAACTAATGCAATCATTAATAAAAGAGCACTGATTGCGTCAATTATATTTTGGGGTAAGCTTAATGTCATTTCTTGCCAAAAAGCAATATGTTCTGAAAAATTCATGGCGCACCCTCCATTTGAAGAGGAGCTAAATAAACAAGCATTTTTTTCTATTTCAGATTTCATTTCATCTATATGGTAGAGTAATCCAAAAGTACTAACCCATAAGAAAAAGATTGCGGTTAATATCAACACTATTTTCCAGATTTTATTATTTTTTAATATGGAATTCATATGTATTATTATATTAGCACGATTCTTATTTCTAAACTATCTTTTTTTTCTTAAGCAAAAGTGAATTTCCGACGACAGATATAGAGCTTGTGGCCATAGCGACAGATGCAAATATTGGACTTAATAAAATATGAAATAATGGGTAAAGAGCTCCCATTGCCACAGGAATTAGAATCACATTATAGCCAAATGCCCAAAAAAGATTTAGACGGATGGTTCTCATTGTTTTCTTTGATAAAACTATTGCAGCAGCTACGGATCTTAAATCTTTATTGATGAGAGTAATATCAGCCGCTTCAATTGCGACATCTGTTCCTGTTCCCATAGCTATTCCAACATCGGCAGCTGCAAGAGCTGGAGCATCATTGATACCATCTCCAACCATGGCTACCACTTTACCCTCTGCTTGAATCTTTCGTACTTCTATTTCTTTTTGATCTGGCAATACCTCCGCAAGAATTCTAGTGATGCCTAGTTTTTGTCCAATAGCCTTGGCTGTTCTTTGATTATCTCCAGTAATCATAACAACTTCAATACCAAGTTTCTGTAGCGCAATCAATCCCTCTTGAGCACTTTCTTTAATAATGTCAGCTACAGCAATTAATCCCACGAGTTTATTATTAGTACCAATCATCATAACTGTTTTACCATTATTTTCCATTTCACTTATTTCATTTAAGGCATTATTTATATTAATGTTTTCTTTATCCATTAATCTCTTATTTCCAAACACAATTCTTTTTCCACCAATAATTCCTTCTACCCCGTGTCCAGGAATCGCTTGAAATTTTTCAACTTTGGATAGAACAAGTTTCTTATTTTCCGCTTCTTTTACAATAGCTTCAGCTAATGAATGCTCCGAGCCCTGCTCTATTGACCCTGCTAATTTTAATAATTCATCACTACTTACACTTTTATCAATAGGAATAATATCGGTTACTTCTGGCTTTCCCTTAGTAAGAGTACCAGTTTTATCAAAAATAATTGTATTGATTTTGTGTGCGATTTCTAAACTTTCTGCATCTTTAATTAAAATACCGTGTTCTGCGCCCTTACCAGTTCCTACCATAATTGCAGTTGGAGTAGCGAGTCCCATAGCACATGGGCAAGCGATAATAAGCACTGCTACAGTATTTAGTATTGCAAATAGAAGAGTAGGGGTTGGTCCAAAAATATACCAAATAGCAAAAGTGAGAATGGCAAGCATTATGACGACGGGCACAAAATAAGAAGAGACTAAATCAGCTAAACGCTGTATTGGGGCTTTACTGCCTTGTGCTTCTTGGACTAGTTTAATAATCTGAGCTAACATTGTCTCCTGTCCAATTTTCGTAGCTTTAAAAGTAAAAGTGCCTGTCTTATTCATTGTTGCACCAACAACCGTATCACCACTTGTTTTATCAATTGGCATACTCTCTCCAGTAATCATAGATTCATCAATTGATGATTCTCCTAAAACAATAATCCCATCAACAGGAATTTTCTCGCCAGGGCGAACACGAATAATATCTCCAATAATTACTTCATTTATAGGAATATCTATTTCTTTATTGTCCCGCAATACTCGAGCGGTTTTTGCTTGAAGTCCAATAAGTTTTTTAATGGCTTCTGAAGTCCCAGCCTTGGCTTTAGCTTCAAAATAACGACCCAATAAAATAAGACCTATAATGATTGCTGTCGTATCAAAATACGGCATTGGCTCAATACCTATTTTTGTCACTATTTGTGGAAAGATAGTCACAAAGACAGAATATCCATATGCCACCGTCGTACCAATGACAACTAAAGTATCCATATTCGCTGTTCTGTGTTTAATCGCTGAAATAGCAGCTCGATAGAAAGCAAAACCAGCCCAAAATTGTACTGGAGTTGCTAGTAATAACTGCACCCAAAAATTCTGTAATATCATTGGTGCCGTTTTCATAAGTCCTGGAAAAGCACCCCATAAGATCAAGCCACCTAGAATAAGACTAATAATTACTTTAGTGCGTAAACTACGAAGTTCTTTTTGTTTTTCTTTCTGTTCTTCATCCTCTGTTTTTATCTCTTCGTTGATGAGAGCTTGATACCCAACATTAGAAACAGCCGAAGATAATTTTTCATCAGTAACTTTTGTTCCGTCATATACTATTGTTGCTTTTTCGGTTGCTAGATTAACAATTACTTCTGAAACACCATCAACTTTTTTAAGTGAACCTTCAATTATTCCAACACACGAAGCACAGTGCATTCCTTTTATTGAAAAAGTTTTTTTATTTTGTTCCATATATTTATTCTACTATTATTTTCCCATGATACATTCCCATACTACACGAATAAGTAAATTCACCAATTTTAGTGGGGGATATATCTATAGTAACTCTCTTATTGAGAGGAAGCTGTCTCTTAATTTTAAAATCTCCTAATATTACTTCTTCGAGACAAGCAGTAGGATCTTTTCTTAAGAAAGTAATTTGGGTTGTTTTTCCTTTAGGGATAGATATAACTTCTGGAGAGTAACCTCCATCTACGATGATATCTACAGAACCAGAAACTTTTACTTTATTATCTTTTTTTGCAAGAAAAAACCAATAGGTGAATCCTATTCCTAATAAACTTACTATGGTAACAATTGTTTGATCTATATTCATATAATTTTATTTTTTATTATTTAATTCCTCATTTTTATTAATTGAATGTTGTATAATTTCTAAGTTACAACTTTGGTGTTCTCTGCACCATAATTCACACTTTTTTGCCCATTCCTCTTCATTATATGAAGAATCACATATAGGACAAGTAAAAATTTTATTATTCATATATTATATTTTTTAATTTATTTAATTACTTTCTTTTTAGCCCATAAACTTTTAATATTTCTTTTGTCGCTTTGTCTGTTTGACCTTTTTGAATTTGGTGAACAAGACATGTTCCTAGGTGACTCTCCATAAGAGCGTCCTCTACCCCCGAGAGTGCCTGCTTAACAGCAGAGGTTTGAGTTATAACATCAATACAATATTTATCATTTTCTATCATATCTTGTAGTCCCCGTACTTGACCCTCAATAATCTTAAGCCGACGTATTAATTTTTGCTTATCTTTTTGCATGAGGGTAGTATATACCCCCTAGGGGTATTTGTCAAGAGTTTTGGCTAATTGCCCTTTCTTAATATAAAAATTAGCTATTTCCCCTTATTTAGTGGTAAAATAGATAGTATGGAGTCAATATTAAAAGCAGATATATTTTTCTTTATCTCCTCTATCTCTGTGGTTATTATGACCCTAGTCCTCTTGGTCGCTGGATTTTATTTTATAAAAATATTAAGAAACTTTTATAAGATATCAAAGATATTAAAAAATTATACTGAACGTACAGAAAATGAAATCAGAGAGATAGGGTATCATATTAGACATAGTCCCCTATTTACTTTTTTCTTTGGTAAGGAAAAAATTAAAAGAGAACCCGAAAGACATTCTAAGAAATCAATATAAGGAGTTATTTATTATTAGCTAGTAAGAAGCTACACAAATTATATTCTAAAAAAAGTCCTCGGATGAGGGAGGACGAGGTGCCAGACATTTTTTTATAAAATAATTTGTTTCGCTTTAAAAAATATGGAAAAGAAAACAGTGAGTAAAAAAGGTTTAAGTGCGAAAGCAGCAATTGGAATAGGAGCAGGGGTCGCCGTACTAAGCGCAGCAGCTTATGTCTTGTTTGGCCCACAAGGGAAAAAGAATCGTAAGGTTATACGTGGTTGGGCAGTAAAAATGAAGGGTGAAATAATAGAGGAATTTGAAAATGCCAAAGAACTTACCGAATCAGTCTATTATGATATTATTGATAAAGTCCAAGCAAGATATTCAAAATTTAAAAATGTAGACAAAGAAGAACTTGCTTTGTTAATTAAAGATATAAAGAAGCATTGGAAGGCCATCAAAAAAGACCACGTAACAAAAAAGTAAAATGTTGATATACTATACTTATGGATGAAATTAAAATAAATACAATTGAGTGGTCTCTCCCAGAATACTCTCATAAAGAGAGAAATAATGATTGGTTCTGGTCCTTAGGTCTTATTACAATTATCGCGTGCGGTATTGCCATTTGGTTACATAATTACGTGTTTGCTGTTTTTCTGTTGATATCGGGGTGCTGTTTAATTATGTTTACAATGAGACATCCACAGAATGTAACTTATATTATAGAAACAAAAGGCCTCACTATGGGTAAAGATTTACATGAATGGAAAAGTATTAAAAGTTTTAATATTAAAAACAATGAGAAAGATATTTTCGCCAAACTTTTGATTGAGACAAGCAAACATTTCCTTCCTATTTACACTATTCCCTTACCAAAAGAAAAAGTGGAGGAAGTAAAAGAGACTTTGTTGAAAGTCGCAACCCGCTCTGAAATAAACGAATCACAATCAATGTTGTTCATGGAGAAATTAGGGTTTTAACTTATTACATCAGGAACCGCGAGTACGTTTTCGGTCAGGAATAATTTATTTGTCGTCACAAATAATAAATATTGGCAGGATCGCGAGTACGCTTATCGAACCTTACAGGTTCAGTACACCTTTCGTATTTTTTGAGATTGTTAAATCCCAAAAAATTTACTCAAGGTCGCCGATTCCTGCACAGGAGACAAGCAGTTGTCTCCTTCGGATCACAATGAAAAAAACTAGGTAAACCTAGTTTTTTTCATTGTGATCCCGGCAGGAATCGGACCTGCATCATAACTTCCGCAAAGTTACGTCCTATCCATTGAACGACGGGACCTTACTATTTTAACTTACTTTTTAATACATATACATAATACATGTTGTGTCCTATCCCCGCCCGACTGAACGAGGTACCCAGTCGTTCGGGCGGGCATTGAACGACGGGACCAAACACAATATCAATTTACACCATAAGCTGGGCAATCGCAAGCGCGATTGCCCAGCCATATATTACGTGTTGCGTGTTTTTATTTTGTTATTTTAGAAAGTCTAGCTTTTTTGCGGGAAGCAGTGTTCTTTTTTATTACTCCTCTCTTTGCTGCCTTATCTATGACACTGTAAGCTTCAGATAATAACTTCTTAGCTTCAGCTTTATTCTTTTCTTTAACTAACTTTTCAATTTTTTTAACAGATTCTTTGATATTTTTCTTGTTGCGGTCATTCATCGCTTTTTTGACGAGTGATCCACGTAACGCTTTTTTTGCTGATTTTGTTATGGGCATGATTTTTTTTAATTAAGAATTAATAATTACGAATTAATAATTTTATAGGACTGGGATAATTTCAAATTCTGCTGAGACACAACAAAACTGAATACCGAAATATTACCAGAAATAGCCGAAAAGAGCAATATTTGCTATTATTTAGACATGATTGCTAGATTAGAAGGAAGTATAGTCCACTTGACCGAAAAATTCTTAATTATTGATGTTTCGGGGGTTGGATATAAGTTATATGTAACAACGGAAGCATTAACTTCCTCTTTATTGGGAGAGCATGCATCTTTTTGGGTTTATACAGCTGTCCGAGAAAATTCTATAGACCTATATGGCTTTAAAAATACAAACGAGATGTTTTTCTTTGAACTTCTTCTTGATGTTTCTGGTATTGGTCCAAGGTCAGCACTTTTAATTCTTGCTATTGCCCCTATTGATACTCTAAAGAGAGCGATTGCCACAGGTGATACTGGTTATTTGAATAAAGTTTCTGGTATTGGAAGAAAAACGGCTGAGAAAATTATTGTTGAATTAAGAGATAAATTGCAAGATTATAAAAATGATGACAATACTCCCGGACTACTCCGCGATGAAAGTGATATTGTCGAAGCTTTAAAATCTCTTGGATATTCACAAAACGAAGCTCGTGATGCTCTAAAAAAAGTGCCACCTACAACTCTCGGCACAAATGCTCGTATCAAAGAAGCCCTCCAAGTGCTAGGAAAAAGATAAACTTACTTGTCCCGTTAGAAATTTTCGATTGAGTTGTATAAAGATAAAAAGTAAATTTGAAAAAATAGGCTAAATTAAGTAATTATTATAAATTAAAATTTCTAATGGGATGCCTGAATTACCTGAAATTACCACAACTGTAAACGGATTACAAAAAGTCTTACCGGGACTTGTTTTTGTAGATATCTGGACAGATTTAGCCAAGAAAAACCAGAAAGTTAAACAATTCAAAGATACGATTAAAAATGAAATTTTCTTTAAAAAATTTAAAAAGAAAATAATTGGAGAAAAGGTTATAAATGTAGAAAGAAGAGCAAAAAATATTTTAATAAATATTTCAGGTGGAAATACAATACTAATACACCTAAAAATGACGGGGCATCTCCTTTTTGGTGAATACACCAAAAAGGTAATTAAGAATGAAAAATTAAGAATTAAGAATTGGGTGCCGAAAAAAGTGGGGCCATTGAATGACCCATTTAATAGATTCATCCATGTGGTTTTTACATTTTCAAACCCGCACCGTGGCGAGGCGGGTGGTAAACATTTAGTTTTTTGTGATTCTCGTAAATTTGGAAAAGTAACAATTATTCCAACCCACGATCTAAAAAATAATCCTCATTTAAAAAATATCGGGCCAGAACCACTGGAAAAATCTTTTACATTCTCAAAATTCAAAAGTCGCTTACTTCTAAAACCAAATTGGAAAATAAAGACCGTTTTGATGGACCAATCAGTTATTGCTGGAATTGGAAATATTTATTCAGATGAGATGCTTTGGTCTTCAGGTGTACACCCAGAATCAAATCCTAAAAAAATACCAGAAGCGCAATTATTAAAACTATATGGGGCAATGAAAGAAGTTCTCACTAAGGGCATTAGTTTCGGCGGTGACTCAATGTCGGATTACAGAAATATATATGGGCTAAAAGGAGATTTTCAAAATCATCACAATGTCTATCAAAAGAAAAATACCAAATGCGTGAAAAAAGGTTGCCGTGGTGTTATAATGAGAAAAGTTATAAATGGTCGCAGTTCGCATTTTTGTAACGTTCATCAAAAATTATTTAATTAATCCCGTACAAAGCTTTTATGGCTAATTACGGTAGAAAAAATTAAAATATTATTTATGTCGAGTTTATTAATTAATTAAAGCAACGGAAATGTAAACATTTCCTGCTTCGTTCGGGATGGCAGAAAAATCAAAAGAGAAACCAGAAGAAAAAAAACATCATCATAGTGGAGGAGAAATGTCTTTCGGGCTTGAGATTATTTTATTTGTAGTTGTTATCTTTATAATTTGGATATTAGCGGGAGGAGCTAAAAAAGAGCCTCCTCAAAGTCCTTTACTTGTTCCAGATACAAAACCAATGCCTCCTAGATGGTGATTAAGGTTTTAAAATTCTAAACAAAGCCACACCACAAGCAACTGAAACATTTAATGACTCCTTTTTGCCATGCATTGGTATTTGAGCAATAATATCGCATTTATCTAAAATTTTTTTATCAAGACCTAGAACCTCCGGCCCCATGATAATAACTATTCTACTCTTCCCGCCCAAAGAGGGTCCGCCTTGGGCGGAAATTTTACGATAATCTATAGCCCTTTCGTCTTGCTCAATGGCTATTATTTTATAACCTTTTTTCTTAAGAATATTTATAAGGGGTACAAGAGTTTTTTTATATTTCCAAGGAATCCAAGTCTCTGCTCCAAGAGCGCTTTTTGCAATATCTTTTTGAATTCGGCCAAATTTATCCGTCGGCCTTGGAGTATAACCAGTTAAATATATTTTTGATATTCCCACAGCATCCGCCGTCCGAAAAATCGCTCCGATATTAATAGCCGAGCGAATATCGGGGAGAATTAAAATGGAATCAATTTTTTTCATAATTAAATTATATCAGGGTTTAATATTTAACAAAAGAAAACAGCCATATCAAAATTATTATGGCTGGTACCCATATTGGCCAAAATAATACTATTAACATTCCTTTTTCATCTTTATCTTCCTCGTTCATTCATTTATATAAAGAAAAAGTCCCTCGAAACGAGGACCACCTTTCTCTTAGTAATTAACTATTTGATTGTTGCGGTATTATAGCACGGAATAATTTTATAAATAAACTATTAACAAGAAACTTGCATCCGCAATTTGAATCCGTCATATAAATGGTTGATTTTATTGTATTAATATGGTATTTTTGTCATATTGGCTTTTAAAACCAAACCCGCTCGTAGCTCAGTTGGTAGAGCAGCTCCCTTTTAAGGAGATGGTCGTAGGTTCGATTCCTACCGAGCGGACAAGAATAAAAACCTTAAGAAATTAAGGTTTTTATTCTTGTCCGCTCGAGCGACTGAACTGCTTCAGTCGCGTGTAGGAATCGAAAGACTTTTCGTTCTCTGGTGTTAACCAGAGCGAAAAGTACCTGACGATGTAATCGTCGATAAATGTACTCATGGTCTTACCGAGCCAACTGCTTCAGTCGCGTCGGTGACCAGACAAAACTTTTTGACGAAAAAGTTTTAGTCGAGGTCGATAAATGTACTCATGGTCTTACCGAGCGGACAAATATTTGATCGTTGTTTTACAACGGTTATTTTTCTATACCCAGAGAGAAATAGAACTTTTGTGATATAATTTTAAAGTGATAGAAAAAAATACAGAAACTGCATTAAAATGGATTGTAAATATACTACAAAAGCACAATATTCCTTTTCAAATAGGCGGCGGGTTTGCCGCTCGCGTTTATGGAGTAAAAAGAGAACTTGCAGATATAGACATTGCAATCCCCACAGATAAGCTAAATGAATTACTGTCAGAGGTAAAAGATTATATAACTTATGATTTAAGACATTATTTGGATAAAAAGTGGGATTGTATTGGTATGACAGTTAATTATGAAGGTCAAGAGATTGATTTTGTTGGAGCTCAAGGTAAAAAAATATTTGATGAGGTTAATAAAGAATGGATAACTTTTGAAAATGATTTTTCTAATAGTGAGTATAAGGAAATTTATGGTATTAAAATCCCAGTTATGCCAAAAGAAAAACTAATTGTATATAAATCCATACTTAAAAGAGATGTTGATTTGATAGATTTAGAAGAATTAAAAAAAATAAAATGAAAAAGCTAAAATTACAAAAGACAATTAAAATTAGACCTTTAAAACCCTTTTCTTTTGATTCAACTTTTCATAAACCAGGCCATTTTACTTCTGGTGATAATTTTTATGAAAAAGGTATTCGTTGGCAAACTTGGAATTGGCAAGGAAAAACCTTAGGTATTAAATTTTCTAACAAAGGCACGGTTGATAATCCGTTGGTGGAGATTAAAATTTATGCTAATAAAAAACTATTGAATAATTTTATTTTATCTCTTATTGAAGAAATAAAGTATCGTTATAATTTTGATTATAATTTAAATGATTTTTACAAAACTTTCAAAAAAAATAAATTTCTTTCTCCTATTTTAAAAAAGTGGCGTGGTATGCGTCCTGGACACCCAAGTTCTTTATATGAATATTTAATTATTGGTATAGTTTTACAAAACTGTTCGGTTAGGAGATCTGTTCAAATGTTTAAGGCCCTTTTAGAGAATTATGGGACTTTTCTAGAATTTGATAACAAAAAACTTTGGTGTTTTTGGACTCCCGGAAAACTCCAGAAAGTAAGTGAGGTTGAGTTGCGTAATCTAAAGATTGGTTATCGTGCCAAGTCAATTAAAAGACTAGATGACTATTTTTCTCAAGGGTTAATAAATGAAAAAGAATTAAGGGTCAATGACAGAGAAAAACAAATGACAGAATTACTTAAACTTTATGGTGTAGGACCAGCAACTGTTTGGTATTTACTTTTTGATGTCTTCCATCATTTTGATTTTTTCAATCACATTTCACCTTGGGAACAAAAAATCTATTCAAAATTATTTTTTGACCAAGACCCAGAAAATCCTGTATCTGTTGAAAAATTATTGAAACATTTTGAGAAATACGGCAAATATAAGCAACTTGCCGTTAACTATGTTTGGGAAGATTTGTGGTGGAAGAGGAAAAATGAACATATTGAATGGCTTGAGAAGGAGATAAGACTATAGATTAAGAGTATTATCCTCCTTTTGCAATGCCTTAATGAAAAGTAGCTTATTATATAGACTTTCCATATAATTTCTGTCAGAAAAGATATTCATAATAATCTCCTGTTCTGGGGACAAGAATAAAAACCTTAATAAATTAAGGTTTTTATTCTTGTCCGCAAAGTTATCCACTTTCTGCCTTTGCTCACTTTACTTTTTCGTTATATAATATAAACAAGGTTATTTGTAATAATCTTTTCTACATCTACCTTATGTAAAGGCGTAAAAATCAGAAAAGATTTATATATACATAATTAGTACATTATACTCACAGTTTTATTTTAGTGAGTCGTTCTTTGTTTCTAAAAGCTTAAAGGCTTGGAAGTCGGTTCTCAATTTTTGAGGTTCGACTTCCAAGCCTTTTCTTTTTGCTTTAGCTCGCTGTAATTTTCCTCGACTCGCCGTAGTCTTGTACGGAGAAGGTAGTGAAGGCGGTTTTAATTATTTGCTAAGTGAAGAAAGAATAAATTGTTCAAGTCCAATCGTAAAATCACAATCCCCTTTGTGCGCCCGATGATAAATAGCAACAAGTTCACTTGACCTGTTTTTTAATTCATCTACTGAAAAAACTTTTGTGCCATTTAATAGCATTGTTTTTATTTTCCAAAATATAATCCCTGATATTTCTTCGGGTGCTGTGCCAAATGATACTGCTTCTCTATATAAAATCCATGTGCCAATCTTATCTCTACGAGAAAACGCCTCAGCAATATCAAAAACATTCATTTTTGGTATTTTTTTAGTAGTCGGACTACTAAAATTCTCAATTGTCGTATATTTTTTGTATTTTTTAACATCCGGTATGAGTAATTTTTCTTCAATAAATACAAAGATTGTTTGAGATTCTTTTAAAGAGGATAAATCTTCGGGTGAAAAATCAAGAATTTTATCTTCAATTATATTTTCAACAACAATTGTTGGATGCGTACCAAAAAGAGTGGTGGATTGAGCATAATCAAAAAGCATTGCTTTGGAAACATCTGTTTGTGGTACAAAAATCGGCAAGTCACCATTGCACAACTTTTTTAAATAAGCATTTTTCTTTTTAGTATCATTACCAGAGAGAATATATATCATATCCAGTTTTTAACTTTCTTTTTGTAGTCAAGATAAACTTGTCCGTATTTTGTTTCTAACAACTTTTCTTCTTTTTTTAGAAAGAAAAATTTTGTAACAGCATAAGCGACTATGATTAAAACAACACCAAAGAGAGAGTTTATGATTAAACTAAAACCTAGTGTCATTATAAAAAGACCAAAATGAGTTGGGCTACGCAAATATCTATATGGACCAAACTCAAAGTAAGACCTTGAATCGTCCTTACTTACTCTTTGTTGATAGTTTGAGGATGTTTCCTGTGCCCAATATATAAGTATTGAACCAACTATCAACATCAAAAAACCAATGGTTTGATAAATATCATTGGAGAATATTTTCTTCTTTATAAGTGGGTCAAGAAACGCTCCTAAAACAACTGCAAATAAAAATATTAAATAGGAATGCAATAAAACAAAATGGACCATACTGCCACGTTGAGGGTGACTATTTATTTTATTTTCTTTTTGTTCTGTTTCCATAGTATCTTAATCCTATCACTAGAAAGTAGTTTGCGCCACTATTTTAAATCTCCCCAAGTTTTACCATAGCACGATGAGACTAGAAGTGGAACTTTCTCCATCCCCTTCAAAAATTCATCCGGGATTACGTCTTGCATAGCATCTTCAATAATTTTAGAAGCTATCTTTATTTTATCTTCTTTAATTTCGTATACCAATTCATCGTGTACCTGTAATACAAGTTTAACTTCTTTTATAAGACCGGCAATTCGGAGCGCATCATCTGTTTTTTTCATTCCTATTTTTATAATATCTGCTGTTGCTGTCCCTTGAATTGGGGCATTTGTCGCCATTCTCTCTGCCATTGCTCTTATAAAAGGAATTGGAGATTTAATCCCCGGGAAGTAACGTTTACGCCCAAATAGAGTTTTGGTATATCCATTTTGCTTGGCAAAATTTTTAATACTTTCAAGATAAGTGGCAATCGTTGGAAATTGCGCAAAATAATTATCATAAAATATTTGCGCATCTGCACGAGTTATCTCCTCCGGCTTTTTATCTTGGTCCGACTCTGGGCGAGTAAGATTTTGTTTCAAAGCATTAACTCCCATTCCATATAAAATTCCAAAATTAATAATTTTCGCCCTTCGCCTCATATCATGAGTAACTTCATTCTCTTTTACACTAAAAACTTTCATAGCCACAGCCAAGTGGATATCTTTACCATCATTAAAGGCCTTTATAAAATAAGGGTCTTGAGACATCAATGCTACCGCGCGGAGTTCAATTTGCGAATAATCAAATGAGGAAAGGACATAACCTGGTGGTGCAATAAAAGCATTTCTTATATTTTTACCATGTTCTGTTTTTATGGGAATATTTTGAAGGTTAGGATTATTTGAAGCAAATCTTCCTGTCGTCGTCCCCGTTTGTATGAAATGGGCATGCAGACGCCTATCCTCACCTACTGATGATGGTATCGTGTCTATGTAAGTTGAAAGTAATTTTTGGAGTTCGCGATGTTTTAAAATTTCACTAATTATCGGATGTAGGTCGCGAAGTTTTTCAAGCTCACTTTCTCTAGTTGAAATTGCCCCACCAGCACTTTTTTTAATCCCCTTTACAGAAAGACCCAATTTGTCAAAAAGAATTTCGCCAATTTGCTTTGGGGAATTTATATTAAACTCAGTTCCAGCTTGCTTCCATATATTTTTTTCTATTATCTCTAGCTCTTTATGATATTCACGTGAGATTTTATTTAAATAAAGAACATCTACCAAAATTCCATTTTTTTCCATTTGGTCAATTATAGGAATAATTGGTATTTCAATATTTTCATAAATGTAAGTTAATTTTTCTTTCTTTATATCATTTTCGAGCATTTTCAGAGCTCCATCTAAAGAATTATTACCTTTATAATGAATAACTTCATCAATATCTGGGTCAGTACGCTCTGAATTCAAAAGCCAGTAAGCAATTTTTGCTTTAGTTTCCTCTGTATTTTTGCTCCCCTGCGAAGGGGAGCTGTCGCTTGCGACTGAGGGGTGATACACCCTCTCGCCCTCCGGGCACTCCCCCTTCGCAGGGGGAGAAAAATGCATTTCTTCTCCCAATACACTCAAAAACCTATTTTGCAAACTTTTGAATTCCATTTCTCTAAAAAATTCTGCGACATTATTTTTATCAACAGTATCTCTCCAGTGTTTACTTGGTAATTCAAATTTTATTGGCGCATCCAAGCGAATAGTTGCCAATGTTTTAGAAAAAAGTGCTTCTTCTTCTCCCTCTTTTAATAAAGTAAGGATGCGTTCCGTTATCCCAAGTTTTTTTAATTCTTCCCTAAACGCTTCGTTAGAAGTGTCGGGCGATCCTTCCTTGAAGGATTTAGCCTTTTTAATATCTTCATACATTTTCTCAATACTTCCATATTTTGAAATGAGAGTTGTTGCCGTTTTTTCTCCAATTCCTTTAATACCAATAATATTATCAGATGGGTCGCCACGCAGTCCTTTGTAATCTGGCAAATTCTTTGGGCTAAAACCAAAACGCTCAAAAACTTTTTTCTCATTATATAAAATAGTATCGTTGATTCCTTTTTTAAGAGTATAAACTAAAACCTTGTCATCATCTACAAGTTGAAGCGTATCCATATCACCAGAGGCAATAATAATATCTATTTTTTCTTTTTTATTTTTTATTTGTTCTGCAATTGTCCCAAGCAAATCGTCCGCCTCAAAACCCTCATACTCATATATTGGAATAGAGCAAGCTTTAAAAAAATCACGCGAACGAATAAGTTGAGAAACTAGCGTCTCATCGGTCTTGGCACGCCCTGCTTTATAGTTGTCGTATGCTTCATGTCTAAAGGTCTTTTTAGGTAAGTCAAAACAGGCAATTATATAATCAGGTTTTAATTCGGTAATAATCTTAAAAAGCATTGTAGCTAGGCCATATATGGCCCCTGTAGGCTCACCACGAGAGTTCATGAACTCGGGGAGGGCATGATAGGCACGGTGAATAATCGCATGGGAATCAAGCAAAATAAGCTTTTGTTTTTTTGTATTTTGTTTTACCATTCTCTAATTATATCAGAATTCAAGTGATCTAGTTTGGTCATCTACGTGCCCTAATTTAATCCAACAAACATCATTGGGAATACAATCTTCTACTCTCTCCGGCCACTCTATAATTATAAGATTATCTTTATCTTCAACTAATTCTTGCCATCCAATTTTTAATAATTCTATATGAGATTCTAATCGATAAGCATCTATGTGTATTAATTTTTTAAAATGGGAATAGTATTTAGAATTTAGATTGATATTATAATTTTTCATAATAACAAAAGTTGGTGATAAAATATTATCTTTGATTCCAAATTGCCTGGCCAGCTCTTGAGTGAGTGTAGTTTTACCAGTCCCAAATTCTCCCGAAAGAGCCATTACTCTGGCTTTTTTATTATCCATTTTTAATATTTTATTTATTATCATTTTCGATATCTCGGGAATTTTAGTTTTATTGAATTTTACTTTCATCCCTATATACTAACATACCCCGACAAAAGTCGGGGTATGTTTGATTAATAAATTTTTTACACTTAATTTATTGACTAATTGTTTTCTGGGTTGTTGTAGTCACCGTATTGCGACGATTGTTATAGTAAGAACGAGCAATAAGGATTATCAACAGAATGAGGATGATAAGCAATAACCAGCCAATCAAACCGAGTCCAAAGAAATTCCCAAAGAAGGCAGATGCTCCAAGTAGATTACCATTACCGACTCTTGGATTATTGAGTACATATGCCATAGCATTTTCTTGTGCTCCATTTGGATTTGTATAGATAAGTATCGCTGTTGTAACTATTTGAGCTAGGTTAACATTTATAGAATCAACTCTTGCTTGTAGATATATAACACCTTCTGTATCAGGAATCAAATCTTCAATTGGAACAGAGAGTGTTTTATCATTTTCAGAATATGTTCCGCGTGAAGAATTTGTAAGTGTTATTCCTTGTGGAATAAATACTTGTATCATTGGATGAGTAAGAGTTGAACTACTTATATTTTTGTAGTACACAGTATAGTCAATAATATCCCCTACTCCAATTGTTTGATAACGGTTTTCAATTCGAAGAATAAGTGGAGATGCTGATCCGTAAACTGTTGGACCTTGGACAACAACTTGTCTTATTGTTTGAATATTGTTTCCAGTAGCATATCTAAGTGTTTTGAAGACCTCAATGGCTCCACGAGAGATACCATTTTGACCAGTAGAGAATGCTTGGAAATAATAAATAGTGTTTGGACTTAAGTTTGTCAAGAATTCACTGAAATTAGTATTGCCATTTGTTGGGCGTGTTACTGTTCTTGCCCCAAGGTTAACAGTTGTTCCATATTCAAAGTATACATTTGCATTAGTATAATTTGAACTTGTGATAAGACCATTTACCTGAGCTCCGGTTTGGGAAATATTTGTTGCGACTGTTGTAACTACATTGGTATTGTAAATTACAACTGGTGGTTGATAACCATTATTTACATTTATTTGGATAGATCTAGATTCACTTCCATTATTATCTCCATATGCTCTTAATACATAAGTCATTGTTCCTGATGGGTAAACAGTTCTACTTCCATCAACAGAAACATCTCCGAGATTTGAAATATTTACATCATCACAATCAGTTGTTTGCCATCTCAATGTAACATTTCCACCATAATTTATGTATGTACTACTTGCAGTAAAACTATCAATAGAACAATAATTATTATTATTGTTGTTGTTGTCATCTACATATATTCTTACAGATTTTGTTCTTGATGCGCCATATAAATCATATGCTGTAAGAATATAGGTTGTATCTTCATTAGGATATACACGTTCACTCCCGTCTTCAGAAACATTTCCAATATCAGAAATTTTTACGCGGACACAACCGTTTGTATTCCAATGTAATGTTGTATAATCTCCATCTTCTATACTTGTGTCACTTGCAGTAAAACTTGAAATTGAACAATCTGGAACTGTATCATTAACATAAACAGTTAGTGCTCTTGTTTGTATCACTCCACTCGTACCAGTTGCAGTCAATGTATACGTGGTAGTAACTGTAGGATAAATTGATTGACCTGTGCTTATTGTAGGAACGTTGTAACCAAGATTTGAGATTGTTACATTTATACAATTTTCAGTAACCCATTTAAGAACTGAAGATTGACCAGATGTTATTGATGTAGGATTTGCGGTGAAGAAATTTATTGAACATAATACTGGTTGATTGACATATACAGTAGTTGTACTTGTTCGAGTTACTCCATTTGCCCCAGTTGCAGTCAATGTATAAGTTGTGGTTTGGGTAGGCCAAATAGCTTGTGTTCCTGATGTTGGGACATTGTAACCAAGATTTGAGATAGTTACGTTTACACAATTACTTGTATTCCAAGATAATGTTGAAGATTGGCCAGATGTGATTGATGTAGGACTTGCGGTGAAGTTATTGATTAAACAATAAACAGGCTGAGGATAAGTGCATGGTAATGCTCCTAAATAGTTATTAGCAGAAGGGTCTTTACATAGTTGTGGTAGGTATGTGCATGGTAATGCTCCTAAATAGTTACTAGCAGAAGTGTCTCTACATAGTTGTGGTGGGTATGTGCATGGTAGTGCTCCTCTGTAATTATTAGCTGTTGGGTCCTGACAGAGTTGTGGAGGGTATGTGCATGGTAATGCTCCTCCATAATTGCTTGCGGAAGTGTCTCTACATAGTTGTGGTGGGTATGTGCATGGTAGTGCTCCTCTGTAATTATTAGCTGTTGGGTCCTGACAGATATTGTTTACTATCGTAGCGCAAGAGGAATTATTCCAAGAAGTACCAGAAGCACAACTTGCATTAACAGTTGCTTGGTCAAGTCGAATAGAACTATTGTAAAGATAAAATGTTTGAGAACCATAAGAAACTGGAAATGATTGAGATTGTGTTGGTCCATCACTATTATTTCCTGTCGCAACAGTTCTACCATTATTAGTTACAGAAGAAGTTCCAACTGGGTTTTGTGTTGACCAATGGAAAGGAATAGGACAAGTACTTGCTCCCGAAGAAATAACACAAGATGGAAATCCTGCAGATATGTCACCAGTCATTTGTGAGACTATTTTTGGAGTAACGTTTACGGTTACACTTTTAGTTCTGTCTATATAATCTGTTCCATTGACGTGTAAAACATAAGTTGTAGTTTGAGTTGGGTAAACTGTTGTATTTCCAGAAGTTGCAACACTTCCAACAGATGTTTGAATGTTTGCACTTATACAATTACTTGTATTCCAAGAAAGTGTTGAGGATTGGCCTGAAGTAATTGAGGTAGGACTTGCAGTGAAGTTATTGATTGCACAAGTAACTGGTTGACCTACATACACTCTAACTATCTCTGTCTGAGACAAACCATTTACTCCAGTAGATTTTAGTGTATATGTGGTTGTATTTGTCGGTGATACAATTTTACTAACTAAATTAAGAACTGGATAGACATGACCGGCATCATCTGAAATATTTAAACTGGCACAGTCTCCTGTAATTTCCCATCTAAGGGTCGCTGATTGACCAGCGGTTATAGAAACATAGTCTAAATTATTTACAGTAAAACTATTAATTATACAAGATTTGATGGCTGAACCTACCGTCACAGTTAGAGATTGTCTTTTGTCTGTCCAATCAGTTCCGTTAACAACTAAAGTATATGTTGTAGTTTGTGTAGGGTAAACTGTTTTGGTTCCAGAAAGAGAAACACTTCCAACAGATGTTTGGATATTTGCATTTATACAGTTACTTGTACTCCAAGAAAGTGTTGAAGATTGACCGGCTGTTATAGAGTAATCACTTGCGGTAAAACTATTGATGGAACAAGAAACAGTGACTGGAGTTACCGTTACAGTTAGTGCTTGTCTTTTCTCTACCCAATCAGTTCCGTTAACAACTAAAGTATATGTTGTAGTTTGTGTAGGGTAAACTGTTGTATTTCCAGAAGTTGCAACACTTCCAACAGATGTTTGAATGTTTGCACTTATACAATTACTTGTATTCCAAGAAAGTGTTGAAGATTGACCGGCTGTTATAGAGTAATCACTTGCGGTAAAACTATTGATTGCACAAGACGCTGGAGGAGTCGTATCACTTACTTTGAAACTTACAACAACAGAACCTTGAGCATCCCATCCGTCGGCAATACTTCCAATACTAGCACCACTAGAACTGGTAATACCTGAAACAACCTGTCCACCAGTTCGAGTTTGATTTGGATACCAACGAGCTGAACCGAAACTTAAAGATTGACCACTTGGAATATTTACAACTGCTGGGCCAAATGATAAGCTCGCTTGGTCTGAAACAATCTGACCAGTGAAGGTTTGTCTAGAAGATATTCCAGTTGGCGCATTTAAAATAATACGAGTATTTGTCGCAGTTGAATTTCCTGTATTGTGATAATAAATTCTAACATTGATTGTCTCACCTGCCTCGGCGCTAACAGAAGAAAGAGGCCAGCAAGGGTCAACAATTCCCATACCTGTTGAGTAGTTTGCAACAGCGATTGTATGACAATCTGCACTATCTCCATTCCATTGAACAGAGTTTGTAGAAGCAAAAGCGCTTTGCCCTATAAAAAGAAAAGCAAAACTTAAGATTCCGACTATTATTTTTTTTATATATTTTTTCATACTTTGTCTCGCCGTAGCTTTATGCGAAGGCGGATTATTTATAATTTTTTATTAATGTTTATTTTGATGTAAACAAGTTAATTTTGCAATTTTAAACCTTCAACTATTTAACTAGTTAAAGACTTAAAAAAGCACGGGAGGGTTGTTATTTATTATAGATAACAGTTCAATCCTACCCGCGAAAATATAATTCAAAGATCAAAAGAGAAGCCAATTCCATCTCCGTGGCCAGGAGCACCTACTGGGCCACCATCGCCGTGACCAGGAGCTCCAACAGGACCTCCTTTATCACGAAGCAAGAAATACAATCCTGCCCCTGTACCAAGGGTGATTACACCACCGATGATAATCGGAACCCAAGGGTTAAGCGATTTTTTTTCAACAACCGTGGCGGGAAGTTTCAAATCAACGGCCGGTTGAGCTGGGGGTTGGTTTAATTTCCCCAAAGCTTCAATTAAGGGGCCAAAGTCATTGGTGTTCGTATTCGTCACATTCACATTGATCGGAGGTATTCCGGACAAAGACTGACCTTGAGTTGGCGATGGATTTGTTCCTGTGTTTGGAGTTGAGTTTGAACTTGGGGTTGTTGCCACATTTACTCTTTTAATAACAGAGAGCAAGTTGCAACAATTTGCTTTCATTAATGGCAAATTGCATTTGCCAAATTTAAAAACATAAACATCTCCCTCCCAGTTCTCTTCCATCGGGAAAAAATAAATCACTTTATTTTTTTCACTCCAGCCAGAATTAATTGAACCCTTCGGAACAATTATTTCTACTGCAATAGAATCAAGGTGTTCAATAACCCAAGAGATACTGTCATTAGTTATAACAACATTTTCTCCCGAACGATTTAACCCAACCTGAACAAGCTCTAAGAGATTCTTGCGAAACTCTTTTGCTTTTACTGAGTCACCAAGAGCCAATTTTTTAATCTCGGCTATGGTATATCCCTCGGATTTACGATCCATGATGGGACTCTGGCCAATTACTTGCAAACTCAATAGAGCCGCAAATAACATAAACGCGATTTTTTTCATTTTTAAGATTATTTAGTTTTATGATATTCACCTCTCAAAACTCCTCAAAACCATTGAAATTGAGAAACAAATATCATAAAACTAGAAATCTAACATTTGAGCGTATAGTATCATAATATGCAATAGTTGTCAAGTATCTCATCCTCCCTCTTATAATATATAATGAAGCAATACGTGTCCCGTTAAAAGTCATAAATGTCGTATTTATTACGGGAGTTTATATTAAAATATTTTTTAAATTTTGATTTTATTAATTAATATAGGTGTGTCTTATAATTAAGACAACTTTTAATGGGATGACCATTCAATTTGATGATGAAAAACAGAAAAAAAATCTAGATGAATTAAGGAAACAAGAAGAAGAAGATTTAGTACAGATGATTGCAGAAGCTAAATATGGAATACCACCAATAAATCTATCGGGGATAGTAATAGATAATAATGCGCTTCGTTCTATCTCAGAAAAAGATGCTAAGGAATTAGAAATAGCTCCATTTAAAGTGGTGGGTAGAAATATCCATGTTGCAGTTCGTTCACCTCAACCCGAAAAATTAGAAAGTTTGAATACTTATTTTTCTGACCACGAATACACTCCGCATTTTTATATGGCATCACTTGCTAGTCTTGAGAAAGCATGGGAAAGATACAAAGAGATGTCTTACGCTTCAGAATCTAAAATGGGGACTGTTACAATTTCTGAAGAAATATTAAAAAATATAATGAAAGGTATTAAAAATATTGATGATATTAAAAAAGCAGTGGTTGAAATAGAAAAAGATAAAACTCGCACAACTTCCCATATTCTTGAAACAGTTCTCGCTGGAGCTATCGCAATAAATGCTTCAGATATACATTTTGAGCCAGAAGAAAATATGGTGCGGTTACGTTTTCGATTAGACGGAGTTCTCCATGAAGTGATGCAATTATCTCCACTGGTTCATAAATTTATAAATTCTCGAGTCAAACTTATTTCGGGTTTGAAAATCACAACCACGGCAATAGCGCAGGATGGACGTTTTAGTGTATTTCTTGACCAAGACGAGATAAATATTCGTGCATCTATCATGCCTGGGGCTTATGGTGAATCCATTGTTCTCCGAATCCTTAATCCGAAATCTATCCGAGGCAAACTAGAAGACTCTGGAATAGAACCAAAACTGTATGCGGTTTTTATGGAAGAAATTAAAAAGCCAAATGGACTTATCCTCCTTACTGGTCCTACCGGGTCTGGTAAAACGACGACTCTTTACTCGTTCTTGCAGAAAATTTATTCAGACGAAGTTAAAATTATTACAATTGAGGACCCGATTGAATATCATTTACCAGGGATATCACAAACTCAAGTGGACGAAGAGAAAGATTACACATTTTTGAATGGTTTACGCTCTGCCCTTCGACAAGACCCAGATGTTATAATGGTCGGAGAAATTCGCGATGTTGAGACTGCAAAGACTGCAGTAGAGTCAGCTCTTACGGGGCATTTGGTTTTCTCAACCTTACATACCAACAACGCTGCTGGCGTAATCCCCCGCCTTATTGATCTTGAGGTAAATCCAAAAATTTTGGTTTCTGCTCTATCTTTATCTATTGCTCAACGATTGGTGCGAGTACTTTGTAAAAAATGTAAAAAAGAAAAAGTAATAACAGACGAGGAGATGAGAGTAATAAAAAATATAAGTGAAACTGCAAAATCTAATGGTAAAGATTTTGGAAGTTACGGAGTTAATATGAGTGCCCCCCTTAAAATATATTCGGCTGTCGGTTGTGATGAATGTAATAAAACTGGATACAATGGAAGAATTGGAATTTTCGAAGCAATTCAAAATGATGAAAATATTGAAAAAATAATAATTGAAAATCCAAGCGAAAGAGAAATAAAAGCAATCCAAGCAAAACAGGGTTCTCTAAGTATAAGGGAAGATGGAATAATAAAAGTATTAAAAGGAGTTACATCTCTAGAAGAATTAAAAAGTGTAGTGGATTTGCTAGAAGAATAGAGAAATATTAAATTTTAGAGACTTGGGAGCGCGACGGCGCGAGCACGAGGAATTTTTTAGCAAAAAAATATCCGTGCTCTAAAATTTAATATTTCTCTATTCTTCTTTTCTACCTAGCAAAAAAACATAAATCTCTAAACAATCCTTTGAAAGCATGCGCTAACAAAGTAATATAGGATTACAGGATAGTCACAGTAAATATAAATACAAACCAAGACGTCCTATGCACAGATATAGAGCACGGGGCCGATTGCTTAGAGATTTATGTCCTCTTCACTAAAATGCTATAATGAAAACATGTAAAAACTTTCTGAAGAGAGTATATCATGTTAAGAATATAATGTCAAGCCCTAATAAAACAAACAAAGAAGATGTCTTTTTAGACCAAACTCTCCGCCCCGAGGTGTGGAGTGATTATATTGGTCAAGAAAATATAAAAGCAAACCTTAAAATACTACTTACGGCGGCCGAAGAGCGTTCTCACCCCGCTGAACATATTCTTTTTTATGGTCCACCTGGACTTGGAAAAACAACTTTGGCTCATTTGATAGCAAAAGAAACACGAAGGCAAATAAAAATCACTTCAGGCCCTGCGATTGAAAAAGTGGGCGACCTCGCTTCTATACTGACCAACCTTGCGCCCGGAGATATTATTTTTATAGATGAAATTCATAGATTAAACAAAATGGTTGAAGAAATTCTCTACCCCGCGATGGAGTCCGGCGTTTTGGATATTATTATTGGCAAAGGACCATCGGCCCGCACAATACAACTTGAATTACCCCCATTCACTCTTATAGCTGCAACTACGCGTATTGCTTTATTATCATCCCCGCTTCGTTCGCGATTCTCTGGTGGAGTATTTCGTCTTGAATTTTATACTCATGAAGAAATCAAAAAAATTATAACTCGTTCTGCAAAAATATTAGGGGTAAAATTAGATGATGAAGCTCTAGATGAAATATCAAAACGTGCTCGTTTTACTCCTCGTACGGCAAACTATTTACTTAAGCGTTGCCGTGACTATGCCCAAGTTCACAAAACTCCATTATCAAAAGAAATTGTTAAAAAAGCCTTGGCGTTACTTGAAATAGATGAGCTTGGATTATCCGCTCCTGATAGACGTGTTTTAGATATTATAATCTCTAAATTTGGTGGTGGACCAGTTGGATTAAAAACTATTAGCGCCGCAACCAGCGAAGAAGAAGCGACAATAGAAGAGGTTATGGAGCCATATTTAATTCAACTTGGCTTACTTGACCGCACAACACGTGGAAGGATTGTAACAAAAAAAGGTTATGAGCATTTAGGGTATGAATATACTAAATTAATATAAAAATTCAGATTCACCCCTCAGTCCTACGGACAGCTCCCCTTCGCAGGGGAGCAAGAATACAAATTAAAACAATATGAATATAAAACCAAAAATTAGAATAAGAATTGCTGGTATCTTCATTAAAGAAGATAAAATACTTTTAGTTAAGGGAAAGAAATATAAGGAACTATGGACGGTAGGTGGAAAAGTAGACGGTAATGAAACAGACGAAGAATGTTTAAGGAGAGAGATAAAGGAAGAAATAGGAGTAGAAATTACTGATATTAAGTTTTATAAAAAATATTTAACGACTTCTTTCTATAATCCTGATATTCAAATGGAAGAGAGGGTTTATCTTATTTCAATTAAGGGAGCTATGAAGCCAAATGCGGAAATTGAAAGTTTTGTTTGGTTTAGTAAAGATGATTACTACTCAAAGAAATATCTAATGATAACTCACACAGAAAAAGAACTTATTCCAGATTTAATTAAAGACAATATTTGGTAAATTGTGTTGTATTTTTGCTCCCCTGCTAAGGGGAGCTGTCCGCAGGACTGAGGGGTGAAAATCCTCCCCTGCAAAGGGGTGAGCTTGGGATAGGGACTCAAGCGCAAGACCTTGAACGTTTTGTAATCAAAATGTGAAAGGTGTACTGCTCCTGTAAGGAGGTGGCTGAAAGCCGGAGGGGTGATATAATTGATTAATGAAAATATTAGCAATTGACCCGGGGTTTGAAAGAGTTGGAATAGCTGTGATAGAAAGAACTTCTTGGCAAAAAGATGTTTTGGTTTATTCGGAGTGTTTTAAAACATCAGCTAAAATACCTTTTCCTGAAAGACTCAAAAATATCGGAAATGAAGTTGAGAAAATTATTAAAAAATACAAACCAGAAGTTTTAGCTATTGAGAAACTTTATTTTACAACTAACCAAAAAACAGTTATGGGTGTATCAGAAGCACGTGGGGCTATTATATATGTCGCTTCAAAAAATGGTCTTTCTGTCTATGAATATACACCTCCCCAAATAAAAGTTGCAGTCACTGGATATGGTAAGGCTAGTAAAGAAATGGTAATGTCTATGGTCCCCAAGCTTATAGACGTCAATATAAAAATAAATTCCGACGATGAATTAGACGCGATTGCCATAGGGCTTACGTGTTTGGCTTGTGAAAAGTTTACCCCCACACCCATAAAGGTATTGCAAAAAAAATAATATTTTGATACAAATAATGCATTATAATTTAACTTGTTTTATATGAGTTATATTGATGAAGAATTAAAAATAGATATTAATGAAGATGAAGAGGGGGTTGAAAATAAAAATCTTGAAGAAGATTTAAATGAACCAATAGATGATGATCTAGTAGATGATGATCTTTTGGTTGGTGAATTTGCTGGATTAGATGGGTCTGAATACTAGTTTGTGGTTATTTTAATAAATCTCTTCTTTCCAATTCTATATGTCCCTTCTAAAGCTTTTATGTTGTAATCTTTAATTTTTTCTTTTGTTTCTAAATTTGTGATTGCTCCTTCCCCCACAAGACGACGAAACTCTGTTTTTGAAGAAATTATTTTATTTTCTAATAAAACATCCACAAGCAATTTTTTGTTACTCACTTCTATCTCTAAAATATCTTCGGGTATTTCTTTTTGAGAAAAAGTTTTCTCCCAATTTTCTTGCGCTTCTTTTGCTTTCTTATCACTACCAAATATCCTTTTCACAACTTCTCCAGCAACATGCTTTTTAGCCAGCAGTGGATTTTTAACTATTTCTTTTATTTTATCCAGAGGAACATCAGTACAATTTCTAAAAATAACTTCAATCATTTCATCGGGCTGAGCCATAATTGCCCCAAACATTTCAGTTGGGTTTGTATTTAGAAAAACGCCAGTTCCTCTGCTTTTTGACATCAATTCCCCAGTCTTTGGATTTTCCATAAGATTAACCACAACCACAAATTTTTCTTTATTTTTTATCTTACGCAAAAGAGTCCGCCCCATTAAAGCATTAAATATTTGATCTGTTCCACATAATTCTGCATCAACTTCCATCGCAACACTATCGTAACCTTGCATTAATGGATACATAAATTCATGTAAAAATATATATTTCCCCTCCTTCATTCTTTTTTGAAACATATCTCTTTCAATCATTTGGCCAACTGTAATATGAGAGGCAAGTTCCAAAACTTCTTCCATAGTCATTTTTGCCAACCACTTACTATTAAAAAGTACTTTGGGAGGGTTTTCTTTATTATTAAAATCCATTAAATTTTTTATTTGTGACTTCCAGCTTTTTACATTATCAAGGACATCTCTAGTAGAGAGAGTTTTACGTGTCCCTGCTTGATCAGATGGATCACCGATACGTGCAGTAAAGTCACCAAACAAAAGAATCGCTTCATGCCCGAGTCTTCTAAATTCTTCTAAAAGCATTATATTTTTTGCGTGACTTAAATGAAGAGTGTTCGCGGTTGCATCAAAACCCATATAAATTTTGATTCTTTTGCCAGAAAGTAATAGTTTTTTAAACTCTTCTTTGGTGGGCAAAACATTCACAATAACCCCTCGATTTAAAAATTCATCTATAACCTTTTCATTTGTAATTATTTTAGTCATGTGTATACTTTACCACATTTATATTATTTTAAGAATATAGTGTGGTATTATGTATAATAAGGTCAAGAAATAGCAATTTATAACTAATTTTTAGTACTGGGATGAGAAAAATTAAGAAACGTTCAATAAAAAACATTATTTTCATTATTATAAGCATTGGGCTCCTGTTTACGGGCATTTTCGCTGTTTGGGTTAGTACTTTACAACTTCCAGATTTTAAATCTTTCACAGAACGTAAAACCCAGAGTTCAACTAAGATATATGACCGAACTGGCACAATACTCCTTTATGATGTCCACCAAGACATAAAGAGAACGGTTATCCCTTATGAAGAAATGGGGGTAAATATTTTAAATGCAACCGTTGCAATTGAGGACTCGGAATTTTATCAACATCAAGGAATCCGCCTAAAGTCTATTGTCCGGGCAGTTTGGTCTAACATAACTGGTGGTAAGGTTCAAGGGGGGTCAACAATTACTCAACAATTAATTAAAAACACACTATTAACACCACAGAAATCTTTGTCTCGTAAAATAAAAGAATGGATCATATCAATAAAAATTGAGCGTATTATGAGTAAAGAAGATATTTTGACTCTTTATTTAAATGAAGTCCCATACGGAGGAAATATATACGGCATAGAGGAAGCATCAAAAGCCTTTTTTGGTAAAAATCCGAAAGATTTAACTATGGCTGAATCTGCTTATTTGGCAGCAATTCCAAATGGACCGACATATTATTCTCCTTACCGTAAAAACAAAGACAAATTAGACGAACGTAAAAATTTAGTATTAAAGAGAATGTTAGATTTAAGTTTTATAAATGAAGTTAATTATAATAAAGCAAAGGAAGAAATTGTTACCTTCTTACCAGAACAGCCAATGCATATTGCAGCTCCCCATTTTGTTTTTTTTATTAAAGATTATTTAGAAAAACAATATGGAACTGATGCACTAGAGAGTGGTGGTTTTAAGGTAATAACTACTCTTGATTATAATTTGCAAAAAAAGGCAGAAGAAATAGCAAAAACAAATGCTTTAGAAAATGAAAAAAAATGGGATGGTAATAATACAGCTGTTGTTATAATTGACCCGAAAACCGGTCAAATACTTTCCATGGTTGGTTCACGAGATTATTTCGACAAAACTATTGATGGTAATTTTAATGTGGCAACTGCTGGAAGGCAACCAGGGTCTTCTTTTAAGCCTATTGTTTATGCACTAGCTTTTGAGAAAGGTTATACAGAAAAAACAACACTCTTTGATGTTAGGACTGAGTTTAATGCATCCTGTAACCCCACTGGGTCATCCACATCGACCAATTGTTATACACCAGACGATTACGATAATGCTTTTCGTGGGCCAATGACACTCCGTGATGGTCTTGCTCAATCTATAAACATTATTGCTGTAAAACTTTTGTATTTGGTTGGTGTTTCTGACTCTATTAAAATGGCTCAAAATTTAGGTATTAGTACATTAGTAAATGACCCAAATAGATATGGGCTATCACTTGTTATTGGAGGAGGAGAGACAACTCTCCTCGATATGACTTCTGCTTTTGGTGTCTTTGCTAATAATGGAATAAGAAATCCTTATAGTGGGATTCTCTCAATCGAGAACAGTAAGGGTAATATTCTTGAAGAATATAAGAGTAACCCACAAGAAATTCTTAAACCAAATATAACACACATTCTTTCAAGCCTCCTTTCAGATAATGTTGCCAGAACTCCAACTTTTGGAGCAAATTCTGTTTTGAATATACCAGAAAGAGAAGTTGCAGTTAAAACCGGTACTACAAACAACAACAAAGATGCTTGGACTATTGGATATACCCCATCTGTTGTGGTTGGTGTGTGGGTAGGAAACAACGATAACAAACCAATGAAAAAAGGTGGTGCTGCTCTTGCTGGACCTATATGGAATGGCGTTATGAATGAAGCTCTCAAAAATTTACCAGTAGAATCATTTGAAAAACCAGAGCCGATAGACCAATCTCTTCCACCTATTATCCGCGGTTTTTGGCAGGGCGGAGATACTTTTATTACAGATTCTATTTCAGGTGGTTTAGCAACAGAGTACACACCAAAAGAATTACAAAAAGAAACACCTATTACAAATATTCACTCAATTTTATATTGGATGGATAAAAATAATCCTCTCATAAAAACGTCAGGCCAAGTAAATGATTCACAGTATAAAAATTGGGAGTATGGGGTGAGTGTGTGGTGGGAAGCTAATAAATATAAATATAAAATAGTAACTGAAGCGGATAAACCAATTGCTTACGACAATATTCACACACTGGAATCAAAACCTGTTTTTGAAATAAGTGGAATTGAAAATAAAACTTATAAAAAAAATGAAACTATCATCATTTCAATTAATCCAATAAGTAAAAACCCAATTAAAAAGGTAGATGTTTTCGTAAATAATACGTATGTGACATCGTTGAAATCACTACCATTTGCTATGAATTTTACCCCAAATAATATTGATGATATATCAAGCACAAACACCCTCCGAATTATTGGGGTTGATACGCTAGGAAATATGGGAGAAAAAACTTTAACTTTTTATGTAGGAAATAACTAGTATTATTTTATATCCGAAAAGTTATTTTGCGGAAGGAGGTTTTCTAGTTTGTCTAGGATCTGTCTTTTGTGTATCATAATCTCACTTCGAAGCATTGGGGAACCTTCCACATAAATACAACCATTTTTTACCTTTACTGTTCGGCTTTCAATCGGGTGGTGAATTTCATCTCCAATTGTTCTAACGACAATATTTTTTAATTCTTCTTTCTGAAAAATTATTTTTTTAAATTTATCCAAAAAACTCGTGATGTGATTGTAATCCATGTGTTCGCTTTTTTATTTAAAATTTTTAAATTCTTAATTTTTAATTCTTAATTACCCTACCTATTCATTGGCATAACCAAATACATAAAAGATGAATCCCCTACTCCCCGAATAATCATCGGCTTGTTATTCCCATTCATTTCAAGGCTTAAACTATCTCCAGGGATTGACTGAAAACAATCCAAAATATATTTAAAATTAAAGTTAGCCGAAACACTTTCTCCTGATAACGCTCCAGAAATAAGTGTCGTATTTTCTCCAATGTCAGTATTTTTCGACTCTATTTCAAAAACTTTTTCATCTGGTTTTATTGTAATTACAACTTGATTAAATTTATCTGAAAAAATATTAGAAATTCTTAATGATGAAATGAAATCCTGCTTTAAAACAACTGATTTAGTTGTGGGGTTTTGGGGAATGATTTGTTTGTAATCAGGGAAACTTCCATCAACAACACGCGATGTTAGATATATATTTTCTGTTGAAAAAGATATTTGGTTTTTTTGAAGAGTTATTTTGATATCATCTTCAATCCCATCAAAAACTTTAATTATTTCCACTACATTTTTAAATGGTATTAATATACCACCAAAAGACAATTTTTGTTTTACTTTTATTTTCTTTTCAGCCAAACGGAAAGAGTCAGTGGAGACAAACACAAGCATGTCATCTTCTGGATAAATATAAACACTTCCAATTTCTGGTTTTATTTCTGAAATAGAAGCGCTATAATACACTGATTTTATACCATCAATAAATTTTTTGTTTGGAATTAAAAGTTCTTCTCCTTCCACGATTGGAATTGTGGGGAAATCTTCATGTGAAATGCTTTTTAATAATATTGTACTTGTGTTTGTTTTCACTAATAAATTACCATTTATTAGTTCAAATTTTACAAGTAGGTCCCCTTGTAAAACAGAAAACAAAGAGGACAAAATATCCCCTCTTACCGCGACAACTCCTTCTTTTTCTATTTTAGCTGGAACTTCGATTTCTATTCCAATGTTTAAATTTGTAGCCCTGAGTTTTAATATTTTATCAACAGCTACCCAAAGGACAGAGCCAAGCACAGGAAGAGTTAAGTTTTTGCCAGTTATTCTTTCTACTGAAACTAACGCTTTTTTAATTTTATCTATTGAACATTCTATTTTCATATTTTTTTTATCCAGGGTTATCATACACTGGGTATAATTATCTATTAATACTTTATTACTACTATTATTACTGTTAATATGTGGATTACTTTTTAACCTAACAAAACTAAACCTTTTTAATTAATTATTTTTTTTAATTTTAATTTAACTTGTTAATTACTTTTAATTTTTTAATAAACAATTATTTTTTCCACCTTTTTTATTTTTATAAACACCCCTTTTCCACATACTTGTTATTTTTTTATTTAAACATAATTCTTATCTTTTCTATTTCTTGTAATAATGATGGGTCTGTTTTTAAATCCGCTTTTATTTTTAGGTGGGAGTGAATTACTGTCGTGTGGTCTCTATCTCCTAATTTTTGTCCTATTAGTGGGTATGAAATATTAAAATCTTCACGCAGTAAATACATTGCGACCTGGCGAGCCCTTACAATTTCCTTTCTTCTTGTTTTTTCATAAATAACCTCTTCTGAAAGATTATAATAAGTTGCAACGATTCTCACAATATCTTTTATAGCAACTGTTTTTTTAGGTCTAATATTGTTTTTAATAAGTGTTTTAACTTCAGTAAGGACGAGTGATCTATTTTTTAATTGAGACTGACAGATAACAGTATTTAAACTTCCCTCAAGTTCGCGAATGTTACCATTAAGAGTTTCCGCGAGATAAGAAATAATTTCTGGTTCTATAATACAATTAGTTAATTCAAATTTTGCTTTAATAATTGCTACACGAGATTCATAATCTGGTTCAACTATTTGTACAGTCATACCAGAAGCAAACCTAGATTGTAATCTTTCTTCAAGCCCTTGGATAAAATTTGGGTGTTTATCTGACGAGAAAATTATTTGTTTATTACTTTCATATAGGGTGTTGAAAAGATGGAACAATTCTTCTTGGGTTTTATCTTTTCCAGAAATAAATTGAATATCATCCATGATTATAACGTCATATTTTCGATATTTCTCTTTAAATGAATTTGGGTTTTTGTTTTGAATTGAATTAATATAATCAATTGTGAATTTTTCTAGACTAACATAGTAAACCTTTTTTTGTGGGTGTTGTATTTTTATTGTATTCCCAATTGCTTGGATCATGTGTGTCTTTCCTAACCCTGTGCCACCATAAATAAAAAATGGATTATAGTTTTGTCCTGGGTTTGTAATTATTGCTTGGGCAACAGCGTAAGCAAGCTCATTAAAGGGACCAACAATAAAAGAATTAAAGTTATATTTTGGATTTAAATTATCATCTCTATTTACATATAAATCATTTAATGGAAGTTCTTTGTTTATATTAATTGGCATTTTTGTAATAATTCTATCACTGTTTTTTGTGTCTTGTTCATATTTTAGCTCTTGTCTATGTATTACATACTCAATACTACGGATATTATCTTCATGTCCGATAAGAGTTTTTAAAACAAGTTTATGAAACTTATTATACAACCAATCTTTTACAAATTCATTTGGAACACCAACGTAAATGACCCCTTCCTCTTCTTTAATTATAGAAGTATTTTTAAACCAGGTAGTAAAATTAGCTTTTGAAATATTCAATTCAATTTCTGATAGGCATTTATTCCAGAGTTCTTTTGTATTTACCATAGTGCGTATTATACATTGTTTTTTAATCTAGCAATAATTAAATATCTTAATTAACATGTTGATATCGTGTGGATATGTTTTGTAGCATATATTGCATTGTTGTCTAATATAGTATATATTCTCAATATGTCTCAAACATATCAACCAAATAGAAGGAAAAGAGCAAAAACTCACGGCTTTCTTGTTCGTACTAAAACACAAAATGGTAGAAAGGTAAATACAGCTCGTCGCCGAAAGGGTCGTGCCAATGTATCAATAAAGAAATAAGTATGCTTCCAAAGAAAAAGCGGGTTACAAAAGAGTTTTTTCAAGTCCTAATGAAGGAAGGAAAAACTTTTTCCACCCAGCTTTTTTTGTTTCATTATATAAAAAGTGATTCCCCCCAATATGCTTTTGTTGCCCCTAAGGGTATATTCAAAAAAGCTGTGGAAAGGAATAAATTTAGGAGAATTGGATATAATATATTACGTTCTATTCCCGTAAAGGCTGGTTCTGGGGTATTTCTTTATAAAAAACAGGCACTTTTAGCTACACAAATGGAAATTAAGGAAAATATTCTTTTTATACTAAAAAAGACAGGTCTTCATGACTAAAATTATTATTTGGCTTATAAATATTTATCAAAAAACACCACTAAGGTCACATTCTTCTTGTGTTTTTTTGCCAACCTGTTCAGAATATACAAAGCAAGCGATTACAAAATATGGTGTTTTGGGTGGACTTGGACGTGGTTTTAGAAGGGTTTGCCGTTGCCACCCTTGGCAGAAAAATAACTATGACCCCGTTGAGTAAATAGTAGATATGCCCTTTCTGCACCTGCACCACACCACTTTCTACTTTCTGCTTTCCTGTGATACAATAGACCAATGCAAGCATTGTGGAATACTGTATTTTATCAACCAATATATAACGCACTTATCTTTATAATAGACAACATCACTTTTGGTGATGTTGGTTTTGCTATTATTTTAGTAACAATTATTGTTAAACTAGCCCTTTCCCCCCTCACTCGTAAGTCAATAAAAAGTCAGGTACTTATGAAGCGGATGGAGCCAGAGATTAAACAAATCAAGAAAGATTTTCCTAATAAAGAAGAACAGGCTAAAAAAACGTTTGAATTATATAAAAAATATGGCACAAATCCATTTTCTGGGTGTTTAGTTGTAATTATTCAGTTGCCAGTTATTTTTGCTTTATATTATGTATTTTATAAAGGACTCTCTGTTGATAGTAGTCTTATATATTCATTTATCCAAATACCTGCTACTCTCCACACCAATTTCTTGGGCTTGGTTGAAATGAGTAGTCATAGTATTTTCCTTGGAATTTTTGCCGGAATTACTCAGTTTGTTCAAGGATATTTATCGACTCCAATTAAACCAAAGAAGGTTGAAATAGTGAAAGAGATCAGAAAAGCAAGTGAACCAAAGACGTTCCAAGAACAACTCTCCGATAGTATGCAGATGAATGTAAGATATATATTACCAATATTTATTGCTTTTATCGCATGGAAAATATCGGCAGCAGTTGCATTATATTGGATTGTGAGTAATATATTCACTATTGTTCAAGAGTGGTATATTCGTCGAAAACTGTCGCTTAATTAAAAATAAACACAATGCAAGAAGACAAGATAAAAGAAGCTATAGAGCAAATTTTTAAACACGCGTCGTGTGTTATTTCTAAACTTGAATTTTCTAATGAAAATGGAATGCTTTGGTGCATGATAGAAACTCCTGATTCTGGTTTCATTATTGGGCGAGATGGAGAAACACTACGCTCTTTAAATCATCTTGTTCAAAAAATAGTAAAAAAAGATGTAGTTGAAACCGAAGAAAAGGGTCCAACTATTTTTATTGATGTTAATGGTTATCAGAAAAAGCGTTTTGAAAATTTAAAAAATATTGCTCACATGATGGCAGAACGTGCTCGCTATTTTAAGAGCAATATTGAGATTGATCCAATGCCTGCCTATGAGAGAAAAATTGTCCATATGTTTTTAGAAGGCGCTAAAGATATTAAAACAGAATCAGAGGGGTATGGCTCAACTCGACGGGTTGTTATTAAATACGTGGATAGTAGTATATAGCAATTACCTTAAGTTCAAGCTCCACAGTGTGGAGTCCTTTTTATTTGTGAAGAATAGTGTGTCCTCTTTATCACTTAAGAATAGGTGTGTGCCATCTATCGGTGTTTCGTTGGTTGAATTTGCTATTGTCGTCGTCCCGCTTGATGTGGTGTCCATTTTTATAAAATAATCATCAAAAGATATTAACCCTTGATACCAATAATCTGGGTATTGATTGCCAGTAATAACGTTTGGTAAGGCACAATAAATTGTAATATTGTCGCTGGACCAAATACATTTTTCAGGTAAACCATATATTCCTAAATCTTTTGTTGTATGTTTTGTTATGTCAAAAATCCCAAGCCTTGGCCCAGTACCCGTCGCTACGCTATATAAGACCAGAGAACTATTTGGATTGACCAATGTTGTGAGGCCCTTTACTCCGCCAAATATTTTAGAAATTGTTTTGTTTGTCATATTTAAGAGGAAAACACTCCCATCAACACCATACGATGCTTTTGTTGTTAGATATATATCTTTGTTGTTTGCCCATTGCGATAGCCACTCCGTGAGTGGTGAACTGAACACGACACTCATTTTTGTATCCCCGAAATTTTTAACGACACCCGATATCCCGTTACTATTTTCTGTTAAATAGAAAAATTTTATTTTATCTGGAGATGTGATCAAATCCGAAATATCTTTTGGTAAAAATTCCCCCTTGGGTTCTCCGAGAGTTGCCGTAAAACTGCTTATTGAATTATCCGAAGAAAGATATCTATATATAACAGTGTTTGCAATATTATTGAAAAATGCTTCATAAATACCCGGTATGGTAGAGTTTGAAATTTTCTCCTCTATCTTTGTATCTAGGAACATTTTATAAATATGGCCGTTCATTCTTCCTGTATATCTTACAGATGGAGCTTGCTCGTATTGGTTTTTCTCTACAACTGCAGTAGTTGTCTTTGTGAAAAATGGAGCAGTTTCTGTGTCAATCTTACCAGTAATAGTAAGCCCATTTAATTCTTGAAAATCTTTTATGGCTTGAATTGCTAATTTTCCAAAACTCCCGTCAACTACAAGTGGTGGTGTTAAAGATAATGCTTTATTTAAAAATATTTGAATTTCTTTTCTCCCCTCTTTTGTGTCAGCATTGATTACTGTTTTGATTGGTTCTGGCTCTGGAGTGGTTTCGTTGTAAAATATTGGTCTTGTATCTTCTAGAAATGTTGCCCCAGCTATAGCAAAATCTGTTATTTGATAAAACCTAGAAGTTTTTGTTTCTGTTGTTCCCTGTCCTTCTGTGTCTGTTGATTGTTCACCAGTATTATTGGTGTCTTGTGTACCTGTTCCAAATGGATTGAAGCTTTGATACCAGGGAGTTGTATTGTCTGTGGTATTACTATTTTTTTTATTTATTAATGAAATAACGCCGAAAATTATCGCTCCGACGATTGCAAACACTGATATAAAAATGATAATTGTTTTTTTAGACATGTTATTTATTTATTTCTCCATTTTTAATTGCCTCATCTATCTGTTGTTGTATACTCAATTTTTTACCCATTATACATTGTCCGTAAGTCCCTGTTTTTCCACCCCCGCAACTAACAACCACAGAACAACTACCGAAATATTTACACGCCGCCGCTTCTTGACTAGCAGGATTAGAACCAGCACCCCCATTCCTCTTTAGGAATAAAGCTGTCATCATCAGAGCATCAGCAGTGTTCCATGGATTTGGTTCATGCCCTAGCAATTGTTTTGCCTCGGCACGATATAGAAGCCATGTGCCTGGGAGAAATTGAGTATATCCTATCGCTCCTCCATGAGAACTACCTCCTCCACTACAAGACATATTTATTTTTGTATAATCAAGACCCAAACTAGTTGCAACTGTCTTTAGGGAATCTAATTGACCGCTCCCCATATTTGCACTTGAATAATTACAACCCCCGGTATTACTTCCACTGCCAGTTTCTTGGGCAAACATAGCTAGAATAAAAGCGGTCTCAACACCTGTTTTTTCTGAAGCGATTTTTGCAGCCGGGTAAGCCTCTTTATTGAAATTGATTTTAATGGGCTTCCCATCAAACGTTGCTGATCCAGAAACATCAAAGTTTACTATCTCTGCACTAACTTGCTTTATATTAATATCGGTTTTCAGAAGGTCTGGATTAATAGTATTAAGTAGTGCAAAAGCCCCAAGAGCAATCAATAAACCCAGTATTGCATTTGTTATTTGTTTCTTTGCCTCTGTTTTGCCAAAAATAGATTCACTTCCCATATATGTTACTCCTCCTATCACAATCATAATAACAGCAAGGGCACCACAAAGACCTATGGCTAAAGTAAATATCCAATTAAAATAATCTCCAATATTATTTGGTGCTGTTTTTTCTTCTGTTAAAGGAGCGAGAAATGTATAAACATCACTTTTTGGGGTGTCTTTTTGAGGGTCAACTGTTTGCACCTCGTCTTTGGGACAAATAGGAGGAATTGCACTAACACAAATATAATTATCTAGTTGCGAAGTTTTTGAGCATGAAAATTTTTCACATCCAGGGATTTGTTGTAAAGCAATATTACACATCGCTTCATATTTCATTCCACAAATTCTACTTTGTACCCCTCCCACATTAATATACTCATAAAATGTGGTTACAGCTTCCGCTTTTAATGTTACAAAAAAAGGAAATATTATAAAAATAGAAAGGAAAAACCCGCCAACTACTCCATAAATATTTTTATTTTCATTTTTTTTCATATTAAAGATTGATTTTTAGCTGATTACTAACACTTTGGAATAATTCATTTATATTTTCAATTACTAAACTTATAGTAGCATATCCTCCACGAGAATTTGGCCTTATTGTTAATTCTGTTTTCTTTGTTGGTGTTTGTATACTACTCCCATTTATTTTCCAGTTGTAATTAAAAGAACCTTCTTTCCCTTTGATAGATAAAAAATATGGTTCACCCACGATTGTCATTTCATCTTCAGGCATAGCAGTTTCTTTATCAAGAGCTTTATTATAAAGAACACCATCTGTTGGTGATTTTTTATAAAAAATTATTTTAGGTTGATAGAGTGGTATATCTATTGTGTTTTCTGCCCCATAATCCCCACTGACTGACGAAGCGATTACCGTTATCGTATTTTTCTCATCAAACATACTATTTTTAAATACATAAGCATTTTTATTATATCCAGAAGCTTCAAGTACTGTGTTGTCACCATTTTTCCACGTATAGGTAATACTTCCACTACCAGATTTTATTGTGTTTGTATTTGGAATTGCCACAGCTCTTATCACTGCACCACTAATTGGAAGAGACTTCCCTCTATAAAAAGGCGGAGTATATCCGTCAGCAGATTCCCACATAACTTCAATTTCAGATGGAGCAATAACCACCCTCTTATTTATTGTGTTCATAGAGCCTGCTGGGGTAACACTGATATTAAAAACAGTGATGGTATTTGGGCCTAGAGCTTTAAAAGAATAACTCGTTTTACCTATCCCAGATAGAACAACTCCCGATTCCGCTTGCCACATTATTGTTGCTTTGTTTAAATCGGTTGCATAACTAGATAGATTGATTGTTACATCTTGGTATGGTTGTGGATTGTTTGGACTTGTTTCCACGTTTATTTCTCCTTCCTGCACTTCAATTTGCATTTCAGCTGAAGAAATATAAGGGATATTTATTATCCCCAGAATAAAAAATCCGACGAGAAAGATTTTCATTTTTGTAAATTTCACTTTATATATTATATAATAATCCTGCTTCTCTAACAACCTATAATTTGATTCACCCCTCCGTCCTTTGGACACCTCCCCTTCGCAAGGGAGGAAGAATTCCTCGCCCCCTGCGAAGGGGGAGATGCTAAAAGCAGAGGGGGTGTATCTAATTACTACTCCCCGCCGCCAATAATTCCCCTTTTGCTTTTTTGATAGCCAAAATTTGTGAAGGGTCAGATGTGATAATTTGGTCTTCGGTATAAGAAGCGATTGTTTTAACTGCAACGTGTTTTAGGCCAACAAAAAAGATACCTTCTCCAACATTTGCCTCTAACAGCAAATATTTCTCTTCCTCTGTAAGACTGAATGTTTTTTGTAAGACATCTATTGTTGCTGGGGACTGTTTTAGAAGTAATTGAATAGAAGAGTTAGTAATAATAGGTATGCCATAAGCGCTTTTCATAAAATCCCCTACGTCTTGAGTAATAGTTGCAAGTCCTAGCCAGTATTTTCGTCCTCTTTTAGCAATAGAATAGAGGAACGATGCAGTATCTTCTGATTTCATCATCCACCAGGCCTCATCTACTACAAGTAATCTTTTTCTAATATTTTTACGAATAGAATTCCAAATATAATGAGTAACAATATACATTGCTACAGGTTTTAGTTCATCCTCCATATCTCTGACAGAGAAAACTATAAATTTTCGGTTGATATCAACGTTTGATGGTTGGTTTAAAAATGATGCCCAAGACCCGTGAGTATATTTGGTCAAGCGCTGGACAAGCGAATCGCTTCCCTCCATTCCAGAGAGAACCATCTCAAAGTCCGTTAATAATGGAACCTCAATATTTCTAAAGTCTGACTCCGCGGTAATATCTTTTAAGGCATATGTCTCTGTGATAGCACTATCTATAATAGAATCTTCTTCTGGTGTTAATCCTCCAAGCATTATGCGGAACAACCCTACAAGATTTATAGTATTTGAGCGGAGAACATCTGCCCCTGTTTCATCTCCTGTGGGAATAGGTAATTCAAAAGGATTTATATGGTGGTCGGAAGAAAGAGCGATGTTAAAATATCTACCTCCTACTGCTTCAGCTAGATATTCGTATTCACGCTCTGGGTCTATGACGATAACTTCTGTGTCAAACATTAAAGTACGAATAATTTCTAATTTAGCGGCATAAGATTTACCAGCTCCAGCAGTTGCAAAAATTATGGAGTTGTAGTTTGGGAGGGAAAATCTATCAAAAAGAATCAAGCTAGAATTGTGGCGATTGACCCCATACAATATTCCTTTATCATCAGTTAAGTCAAAAGAGACGAATGGGAAAATACTTGAAAGTGGTTCAGTGTTGAGTTTTTGGTGAATACCTAGCACGTCTGTTCCTAAAGGAATAACACTTTTAAATCCTTCAGCCTGCTGAAATAGTGCTGGCTTTAGATAGATGAGTTTTGATTCAAGAAGAGATTTAATTTCATTTTCAATTTTAAATAAATCGTTATCATTCTCAGCATAAACTGTGATATAAAGACCAACATTAAACATTTTCTCTTGAGCTTGCATAAGATTATCTCGTAAATTTTCAAGGTCTTGGTATGCAGTATCAAGCATTGGGTCTCGCACTAGCCCCCTTGATTCACGAACAGAGATTTGACTCTGAACCTCGGCTACTTTCTTCTGAAATGTTCTCAATATTTCTGCTGTGTCAATAGGGTGGATAAAAATAGATACATCAAAAACCTTATCCAAATTTATAATTGGAGAGAACCAATTATCACTAAGATACCGTGGATATGATATTACAAAGAATGTTCTTGCTATTTTGTCTCCGAGGTTTAGTGACCTTGGAGTTATCTGAAGAGCTGATGGAGCGATAATATCCTGAAGTTCAAGTGCTGCCGCTTTATATATTTCACTTGGTAAAACAGGCATAACCATGCTCTTGTTTTTAGAGATGTTATTCTTTTTTCCTAATAAATTTGAAAATATTGACATACTTATTGTAATTTAATTCCCTGACTAATATCTCCTGGATTGAATGTTTTATAAAAAAGTTCAATAACCTGGTCTGTTTTAAGTTCAGATGTTCTAATTCCCATTCCTCCAAGTCCTTCGCTTATAACTCTTACCCGTTGGTCAAGCTGGGTGCGCTTTTCCTCAAAAGAGGCCATGTCAATCGCTCTCTTTGTATCTTCAACCTGTTTCTTTGGTGCACCTCCACCAAGTAAACTATCCATCATCTTACCACTAGATTTTATTATTGTAGGAGTATAAGGAACCACAATAAAGAAAGTTTTTGTCATAATGTTCACTTCATCTGTGAAAGATTTTATAAAATTAATATATTCTTTCGTTTGTATCTTTAAAAGTGGTTCTACTTGCTCTTTAATTCTGTTTTCTAAAAGAAGAAGGTATGGTCTAATGTCTAGCCGACGGGATTGCACAACTATTTGAGTAGAAAAATCTAACCCATTTATAAAACCTTGAAATCCATTTATTATTGCAGCCTGCTCCTCGGAGGATTTTAAAGAAAGGTTCAAAGAAGATGCCACTAGCACAGACCGAAGTCCCCCGTCTTTTAGGACGATGATACCGTTTCTAACTTCTTTAATTGATACAAACTCTTGAGAGCTTTTTGCACTAATGGCCATATTATAATTATAACATAATTTGTTACTGAAAGAATTTTAATTCCCCTCAAATTCATCCACCCCGCCTTTCAGGCACCCCTCAAGAGGGGAATTCACACATTATTACTTCTCCTTCCCTTCCACATCCAAACTCCAAGATATGTCTCTCAATTTGTCATTTGATGTCATCGGAATGACCGAAACCATTTGTGGAGCTTGTGCTTCCTCCTCTTTTTTCTTGCTATTTGGATTTATTAATCTCTGCTTCCATATATACAATTTACTTGAAACGAGATAACTAGCTCCAGCCTGAAGGTAATAAATAAAAGGTTTTCCGTTTATTCTATAAAAGACAAGCAGGACAGATAATATAGCAACTGGAATAATAAGAAAAATACCAATCCACAAAGGGAAAATTTTATATATGACAAACACTATTCCAGCTCCTCCCACAAGGTATACAAACTGAAAGAAAGTAAAAGGGCCAAATAATTTGTCCTCGATATCAATAAATTGTGGGACTTTGAATTGCATTTTTATATTATAACATTAATAAATAGGATTCCCTTCCCTTTGGGGAGGGCTGGGGAGGGGTTCCTAATTAATTAAGAACCTCCCCTCATTCCCCTCCTTGGTAAGGAGGGGAGGAATTAAATCGTTTCCCGATAAGGGTCATTCATTTTAGGTAATGAATGGTCTGATACCGTATGGTCACTTACTGTTACACCCTTTAATTTTTCCTCTATTATATTTTGAGGAGTATTTGTTATTCCAATAATTGGTTGAATTAGTTCAGTTTTTTCTATTATTTTTGTATCAAGTTTGATACTAGGAGGAGGAAGAGGAATTTCATCTTCATTATTAATTATTTTTGCATATGGAGGAAGAGGAATTTCATCTTCATTTGTAATTGTTTTTTCTTTATCCCAATATTTCTTTTCTACCCCGCGTATTACTTTAAAAATTTTTTCATTGATATCAATTACAAGATTTGCGACATCTTCTTTTGGTATTGTTATTTTGGAAGCTAATTCATCTTCATATTTGTCTGGGTGTATTTCACCAAGTATTACTTTTATGGTAGTTTCTTCCAAAATTCCCATTTGTTCAACATTGAGTTTATATATTGGTGCGATTGAATACAACCTCTCTTTCCATCCTGATTTAGCAATAGCTTTCTGAGTTTCTTGTGGGGCATTTTCGAAACGAGGATCTAAAATAAGTGGTTTGTCTATGTCTGGGTCCCCTCCCTCAAAGATCTCGTTTGTTGTTTGTTTATATATTTCTTTAATTTTTTCCAGTGTTTCATTTGAGATAAATGAATATATCCCCTTTTTTATATTATCTATAGTTTCTTTATTTATATTTAACTTATTTCTCAACTCCTCTTCATACTCATCAGAATTAGTTAACCCTAATATCAATAAGAAGGTTTCAGTTTGAAAAATATCTAACTGTTCAATATTAATTTTATTTTCTTTTCCTATTTCAAATATTTTATCACTTAATTTTGGATTAGTAAAAAGATCCACAATCTCTTTTGGTAAATATTCCAATTGTTGTTTTATTATTTCTTCTATTTCTGTTTCCATATGATTATAATTTTGTTTAAACAATGTTTAATTAGTGATGTCCACCTCCACCTGTTGGAGCACTAGGAGTAGTCAGCGTTGTTGGTGTTGTGTGGGGTGTTGGTGTTGTGTGTGTCGCTGGTTTACCTCCTCCCCCATCGGCAGCTTTTTGAGCTGCTGCAAGGGCTGCTACTGTAGCTGCTAGATCTCTACTTGTTTTCATTTGATCTACACTTTTTCTAATCTTAGTAGCTTTTATTTTATTTGTCATAAATTTACTTCTTGATAAATAATCTGCTGTTGAATTTCTTCTAGCAAAATTCATTTGATCAGCCACCTCTCTTGCCATTTTATATTCTAACCCATTACCACCAACTAATCTTGCTCGCATTGTTCCCATTTCAAAAGCTGTCATTTTATTTTCATTTGCTCTGCCCTTATTCATTTGTTCTACGACACTATCTGCTCTTTTTGCTGACATTTTTCCACCTTGTAATTCAGCCATTCCATAATCACCTGTATCAAGCATTTTATTTGCAAACTCTTCTTCTTTCTTAACTTTTTCTTCTCTTCCTTTAGCAAATCCTCCAGTCTTTACATTTTTTCCTACCTTGAGCCCTGTTGCTGAACCTAAATCTTTACCTGCAATTTTTACTCCTCTTGCATCAAAACTTCCAGAAGCAATACCACCTGTCATTTTTGCTACGCTTTTACCAAACTTACTTTGTGATGCCCAATCTCTAAATTTGTTACTTTGAGACAAGTTTGCTGCTGCACGTCCCAGAGTTTGTCTTCCAGCTAACGCGAGGCCTCCTACAGCTCCACCTAGAGCAACCCCTCCTATTGTCTTTCCAACTTTTGTTGCATAGTCACCAATTTTACCAGACATATCTTTGGCAATTCCTTTTGCTTTCCACATCAGAACCATCACAAGTCCAAACGGAATCATTATCGCTACTACGAAATCCATTCCCGATTTATTATCTGCATCAAAAACAGCAATAGACATAATGCCTAAGAATTTAATAATCAGATACATAAAGAACAAAAATACTGGTGCCAAGAATGCCATCTTTATTGTATCTGGCCACCATTTTTTCCATCCTACCATTTCCCAGTTTTGCATTGCGGGTATCATATAACTAAAGAATGCAAATGGTGCAAATACCATTGCCAACCACAAGCCGATAACTCTCGCTATAAATATTAAACTAACAGACAAGAATACTATTAGTCCTACTATATTTACTGCACTCGCGAGCAGGACGACGAGAATAAATGTTCCCGCAGTAACTCCGTCGTTTACTATTTCATCCCCATTGGCATTAGTAGATGTTCCAACTTTTGCTGCATCGGTTATAAGTTTTACTGGTCCTATTTTTGTAACAATAGCTTCCGATAATCTTATCTCTCCAAATTTTCCAGTTTGGCTGGTTACTACTTTATCATTAAGGCCCTTCTCTCCCACAACAAGGGCACTTTCATTATAAAATACTCGTGTCAGCACGTTTGAAGCATCAATAATAACTTGGGTGGCAAACAAGCTGAAATTTATCAGGAGCCCGATGATGACAACATTTATAATCATTTGTTTTGTGTTGGCGCTGTTAATATTCAAAATAGTTGAGAATGCTATATATAGCAATATGAAAATAAAGAACATATTACAGAAATCTTTCACCAGTTTCCACCCCTCAACCACAAATGCAGACCTATAGGAGGTATCTTTTATTGAATAACTAATAGAGACATCTAGTAGTTTCCCCGTAATAGCGAATAAAGCAGAAGATGGCCGGAAGACCAATTTGTATAATAATTGCCCGAGACAGCCACCAATAGTATTATAAAAATCTATTCTACATTCTGGCATTTCAACTTCACCATTAACAACACTATTCTCGATAGCTTTCCCAGTTATTAATACTTGTTCTTCTTTTGTTGCTGTCGTTATTGAAGTACTTGCTATTTGTATATAATTTGTTCCATTATCCTCAAGTCCTGGGAGAGTTTCCCCTGTTCCTTGTACAACATCTGGGTTTTCATATTCTATAGAAGATAAATAGTACAAAGAGACATTATATTTTGTGCCAGGTTTTAAACTAGATACACCGTCCGTTCCAGATGGTGTTAATTTTTTATCGATCACTACTGTTCTTGTGATTTTATTCTTCATTCCTGCCTTTCTACTATATTGATATCCGTTTAAAATAGTAGTTGTTATATCAACGAACCCAGTTTTACCTGTCCCATCTTCAACTACTTCTAAAATAAAGGTACCATTTACTTCAAATTCAACATAGTCTCCTCCTATTCCGAAAGTAAGAAGGCTTTGAACACTAGATGCAAATTTAGTTTTTTCAGGTTTAACATGATACCACCTATTTACAGATGATTCACCATCTGCAATTCCAGTATCAACTATTACAGTAAAATCTGAATCAGTTTCAGTTTCATTTACATATAATGAACTATTTTGAGATACTGAACTCTTAGGAAAGGCATTTTTGTAACCATCAATGCTTCCATCCCATATATCTTCATCTGCCTCGGCTTTATTGGTCTCTATAACTAAATTATTTTTTGTTCCAATACCAACTGTAAACGGCGCAAATAATTGCACAAGTATTACAGCTATTAGAATGTATGGCACAAATTTCTTAATCATTTGTATTTATTATTTCTCTCACTACTTGCTACATGCTACCTACTACTTAATCCCCCTTACTACTTTTCCTCTTTAAATTCTTAATTATTAATTCTTAATTATTCCCCCTCCTACCAAATATTCAAAATCCTTTCCGTGTTTATCATATCCACTCCATCTACCCACTTACAGCCACTTTCAAGTAAAGTTTGACTTGGAGGGGCATTCCAATTTCCAAATATTTTTGTATTGTTGTAATAACAATTATTGGTTATTAGATTATTTTGATCATCCCTAATGTCTAAATTAAATTTATCACAACTTTCTCCTGCACTCCATACCTTAGTCGGAGTAAGTGCTTCTATTGCAGCATTTATTATTCCTTGATATGGCATCATTAGTATGAGTATGCCTATATCAGGGGTATCTTTTGTTAAAATTACATCTCTTGTTAATGTTCCATAATAATAACCAGATACAACCTTACAGCCAGGACCATCTGATGAAGCAGTTGAAGACGCCCCACTTGCTTTTTGGCTTGGGCTTAAATATGGAGAATAATTACCATTTCCGTTATCTATATAATTACCTTCTAACCAGTTGTAATCCATGTATCCAGCAGTGATTGGTTTTCCTTCTGGGTCTTTAATCGAAACACCATTTTTATCAAAAACATTATTACCTGTGTAAGGGAATGTTCCACCCGACGTTTTTTGATACCAAGGATTTCCGCGTCTTAATGTTAAGTTTTGTCCTTGTGTATAATAATTGTCTTTATAGCCAGGAGTAGGTATACCAGAAGTAGGTATATCTGTGGTTTTACACAAACTCGGATTTCTTGAACAGAAATTTTTGTATCCATCTGTATCATTTATCTGCAAATAACACTGCTTTGTTAATCCATCAATTTGTCCCATAAAAATTTTCTGTTGGTCAATGTCGCTATATATTGTGGAGATATCGTCACTTGTTCTAAGGGTTGAGGATATTAGATAAAACTTACGGAGCAATACTGCCAATCTGGCTTTCTCTTCAGGGGTGAAAGTTAGTGGGTTTTGTTCTATATCTTTACAAATATTTGGTGGTATAACTTCAGATGCATCTATACATTTACCAGTAGTATCTTTTATTTTAGGGGGAGGACAAACCGATGGGTCGTCAACACATTGATCCCCTGAAACGATTTTATTCAGTGCCAGACATTCATCTACAGAAACACATTTACCAGTAGCATCTGTTAGCTGAGGACATGGTGTTGGAAGTGAATTTGTGACTGCTATTGCTACCCAATTGCTGCAATTGTTATTTTCATTTGTTCCTTCATTAATATTTCCAGCATCTGTCTGACTTTGTTTATCGGCACAAACTCTTATATAGTATGTACCTATGTCTTTAAAATTATAGACAATTGTAAAAGGTTGAGATTCTCCCGCTGGAATAGTTTTCATCCTGACTTTTGGCAAATCAATAGGGATTAATTTTGATTCATCCATAAAGGTGTTTGTTTCAGAGGAAGAAGAACCGCCAGTAGAGTCACTTGAGTCAGGACTAGTCGCACCAGTTGCACCAGTCGTAGTCGTTGTAAAAGCGGGTTTTGCCCATTGCATTATGTTGTAGAAAGTAGTTTCTCCAGTCGATGCAGTTCCTTGGTTTATTATATCTGAATAGAACATTGTGTTTACTCCAACGAGAACTGTCGTTGGTGTCGGGTCAGTGGCTCGAAGATCTGGGACTCCAGCTAGGTTGACGAAAACAACAACGCTTCCACTCACTCCTCCTCCATTCTTGTCATAACAAGTTATTGTAAATGATTTACTACTAAGCAATGCTCCCGTCGTAAGTTTTCCTTTTATACCTTTTTTATTATTTACACTACCATCGGGCGATGCATTACCCACAGCACCCTCCACGCAGTATTCAGTATTTTTTGATTCCCAACCAATCTCCGATTTTTCACCGTATTCAACTATTGGTGGTGTTGCCCAAACAGTGACAGAGGGAAATATAAAATTAGGGGCAATACAGTCAGGGTAAGTCCCCGTCCAGCCAAGAGGGCAGCCCCCAATATTGGTACAGTTAGGAAAAGTCCCCGTCCACCCGACAGGACAACTATTGGAATTGGGGTCAGTACAGTCAGGGTAGGTTCCCATCCAACCCGCAGGGCAAACATTGGAATTGGGGTCAGTACAGACAGGATAAGTTCCGGTCCAACCGACAGGACAGTTTCCAGTATTGGTACAGTTAGGAAAAGTCCCTGTCCAACCGGCAGGGCAACTATTAGAATTGGGATCAGTACAGTTAGGGTAAGTCCCCGTCCAGCCGGTAGGACAAACATTTCCTCCTCCACCAACAGCCACTAAGATATTTCCACTACCTGTTCCATTTACTCCAGTACAAGTCACTGTATATGACCTACTTGATTGAAGTATTCCAGTTGAGAATGACCCCGTCTTCCCCGTCCCATTACCAGTGCCAGCATTACAAGCATCTGCATTTGTTGATTCCCAACTAATAGTGGATGATTCACCTTTTGCAATTGATGCTGGGGTTGCTATAACTGTGACTGTGGGGAAAATGTTTGTATCGTTATCCATAGTCGTACAGAGGGGTGGATTAGTTGCATTATTTATACAATTACCACCAATAGTAGTACACAAAGTCGGATTAGTTGCACCATTTGTGCACGTATTACTACTAGGGCCAGTTCCACCATTACCTCTGAATATTCCACCTACCCAGTTTCCAATATTACCTGTTGTGTTATTAAAAAAATCTTTTATACTTCCCCAGAAACTACTATCAACAGCAATATTGCCAAAGCTTCCCATATTTATATCTTCAAGGGCAGTACCGAATTTATTTTGATTCTGAAGTCCAGTTTTTCTCACTATAGGCAAATTATTTTTATTTGTACCTACTTTATAAACGATGTCCCCTTTCTTAATGTTTTCTCCCGCTTCTGCGTATGTAGTCTTGATGTTCTCACCCGTATCTAGATTTTTTGAATTACTTGATGGAAGAAGTGGGGAGAATATTTTAGCGAGAAATCCCGGTTTATTCTCTGATGCAGGAAGTGAAGTAAAAGTATTAGTAGAAGTTTTAATTTTGAAAATACTATCTTTATTCTTAAAAATAAAATACCCAGCAATTAAAAGCAAGACAATTAAAATTATTGTTATGATGAGAGCTTTACTTTTTTTAGGGTTTTTTTCCATATATTTTTAATAATTTATTATTTCCATTCACACTGCCATGCCAAGTTAGACTCATATTCATGATATAAACTACAAGATTGACTGTCTGTTATATCGGAACATTTACTTCCAGCATTTATTCTTCCTGTATATGGGGTGGAAATTCCACTTCTTACACAATGAACAACAGGTGTTACTCCAAAACAATCAGGATCTTTTGTATCTATCAATCCATCTAAATCGTCATCAATTCCATTGAAGCATCTTTCAGCGTCAGCACCACCAATATTCATTATTGTATCTGCATCATAGAAATTCATATTTTCTTCAGCGAGACATTCTTTATATTTTTCTTTGTATTGTGCTACTTGTGCATCTGTCACCGGTTTCTCATTCTCATTACAAGTTGTTTGGTTTATATTACAATAGGAACCCCTATTCCCTATTGCTGATTTCTGTTGGCCGGTAAGACCAAATCCATCTTGCATACATTTTGTATAATTTTCATTACACATTTCTTTATTAACTATCTCAAGCAATCTTTTATCACGGCGGTCTTGTGCATCTTTTATAATTTTACTCACTTCCGCTTTAATTGGTTCAAGTTTGGCGATATTTACTTTTGCTATGGCGATATCATCGCTATACTCTTGTGTTACTTTTGCTATATCCTCGGCGTAGTACATTATATTTTTTGTCAGGTCAAGCCCGCTTTCAGCCATTGGGATGTAACCTAAGTTTTTATCCCCTGTGCTATTTGTTGTCGGTAAAGTTATTGATCTATTCTCATACTCATTATACATACTAGTCATATTGTTGAAGTAGAGTTTATTCATCATTTTATCAAAGTTCTCATAGAAATTTTGGAAGAGACTACTGTTTGCATAATCCATGTTAACATCCATTAAGTTTCTTTTTTTGTCAACTATTTTTTGTTTTTTATTACTACCACTAAAAATATTACCAGTTATATATTTATAACTATCAAAATTCTCTAACAAAAAGTCCATAGAATTTTTTATTGTTTTCCAAACGCTTGGACTATCAGTAAATATATTTGCTAAATTATCATACGTTCTTTCTCCTGGGTGGTCTATTGTATAAACTTGTCTTGCTGCATCTATTGGCCCAACATAAAGCGACCCAACCCAATCCTGATATGCGGACTGAGCATCTGTGGAATTTGTTAGATAACTTGGATTTGGTCCGGGAATACAATAATCAAGCTCGCCGAGCTTTGTCATTACACTTGGTAAAACTTTTAGTATCTCAGTCGCTGCCACAATATAATCTTGTTGAATTTGAATTACTCCCCTTTTCTTTATAGGGTTTGTTTTTTGAATTACTCCACTTTCATCTTTCACATCTTTCTTCCAATTTTGCCACTCACTTCCATCCCAAAATGCTCTGTCTCCCTCATTCCAACCATTATAACCATCAAGTAAAAGTTCTGTTTTTCCGGCTATCGTTACTGTGTAGTATGAGTCAACAGCACTTTTTCCACTAGGAATATCTATAGGAGCTTCTCCTTGATATAATTTTCCATTATCGTAATTATCATCTTTGTCATAATCACTATCTGTTGCATTTGTATCAGCATGCCAATTTCCTAATTTTATTGGGGTGGTGTGTATATAAGTATTTCCTAAGTCACGGGTTAGATTGAAACCATCATAAGCGCCATTGTTATCATAAGGAGTATTTCCATCTGAACTAATAAAGTTTGTATTATCGTCAAAATTTGCTGGATTATCAACAGAATCTGAAAGTCCTGAAAGGCCGGCATTTTCTAATTCAGAAATTAAATAAGAAAAAAGAGCATTTATTCCATCGTTTATTGTTTTTACAAGCTCAAGTTGACGCTGTGGAGAAGCCAAATAATTTGCCGTTTGCTCTTTGATGATACTTCCGGGGGTTACTACTTCCCACTCTACACAACATTCACCACCAGATTTATAACATATAGATGGTTTAGTTTTTTGAGTAATTGGTGTAAAAGATGATTTAGCTAATCCTGATGGAGAAAAACCACCCTCCTCATATTTTGGTTTATGGTCTTCCCCATACACTTGCCACAAAACACATTTTTTCTGACTTAAAAATCCATTATTTTGTAATAACTCGTCTTTTTTCTCAGCCACTGCTTGTGTTTGGGCTTCTTCTAAATATTGGCTTGCAAGCATAGTAAAACCAAGAGGGTTATTCTGGTCTCTTTGGGTTAAGGCAAGCCATCCATCCCAACCACCAACAGAGAAATCATTCGCAAAAGCATTATTTGCACCCTGTGCTCTTCTGAGTGCCATTTGTGTTTTTTCTGCATCACTGAGATGTTCTTCAGTATAATAAGATTGTGGGTCTGTTATAAAAGCTCCCAAGTCGGATTTAAGATTAAAAAGAGAACTAGTAAAACTTTTTCCTATGCCCCTACTTGCTATAACCGATTTAACAAAATCACTAGCATATGGGTTTTGATTTTTTGGTGTGAGTAATATATCTATTCCTGTTTCTACGACATTTTGTTCAAGTTTATTTGCAAAATTCTGTACATTCTGGACAAAGAACGGATTGCCTCCGTACCCAGTATTTACCCAGTTCATAGCACTACGGGTCATAGAAGTGAGTTGATTCTTAGCAAGCATAATAGCGATACCGTCAAAGCATTGGTCTTTTAAGGTATTTGCCGCTTCTCTCTCATTTGCTTCAATTTGTGCATCAGTCATTTTGTCGACGGTCACTTCAGCTTGCGCCTTACATACTTCTACTCCGTCAATTTTTACACCTGCCATTGCAGTATCTATTGCGGGAGCAAGACCTCCAATAGATGGGATAATTTGTCCTGCTATTTGAGCTCCAGCTTTAACAGCTAAACACGTTGCTGTTAATTGTTCTTTGATTTTATCTTTTTTAGCTTTTAAAGTTTTAGCTATTTGTGCTGGAGATTGTAGCAATGTTGACATCCAAGTAGCAACTTTATTTACAACACCTGTACAACCAATAACATTTTGGAGTATTCCAGATTTTAATACGGAAGCCAAAGTGAATTTATATGGATTTTTGGCACTGGTTTGGTTTGGATTAGAGTAAAGGTCTGGCAGATTTGTCGTAGTAGTAGCCTGTATAGGTAGGGCAAATTGGAAAAAAGATACAACGAAAACAAAGATAATCATACCTCCAATTATTTTTGTTATAGTTTGTTTTCTCATAAATAATTACTGATATTATACTACTTTATTACTACCTATTGCAAAGTTGTTGAAATTTTTTCTAAGTCAGAAGCCAAGAGGTCACTGTAATTTTTGTAACTGATAATTGCCTTCATCCCAATGAGCGGGTCGGATAGTATTTTTGCCAGGTCATTTATTGTCTGACCTACTTTTTCATAGTTATTGGCGGCGCTTAAGTGCGCGGTAGACAATGACCTCGGAACGGGTATTTGGATAAGTTCTTCTCCGAATGCTCTATACGCATCAGCAACGGTTGTGGCAGCATAAAGTGCACTTGGGTCTTTATTGCTTAGCCCTTGAGTGATAAAGGTTAACTCACTTCCAATATCGGCATTACTATATTTAGTTATAAGTTCTACCAATGCCTCATGATAAGCGGTGTTTGCAGTAGCAGAATCATTTTCTACAGTCAACATATTATTTGTATAAATATCAGGAATTGGAACGGCCACAATATTTTTCCCTAAAGCTTTCGCAACAGATTTCATTGACTCTGTGTTCAAGTCACCCGTTTGTTGTAAGGAGATAATTGTTGCGAAAAATTCTTGCGAAAGCATGTCATTGTCTGTTAGTGTTTTAGTCTCATCGGAAACCAAAACGCCACTTTCTTCCAATGCTTTTTTCTTAGCTAAAATAAAATCTTTGTTTTCTGGTCCACTTTTCTTCGGGTCAAGACCCCATAGATACTCTTCCCAATCAGCGATACCGTTATCGTTGCTATCTTTTTGGATAATTTCTCCCACGGTTACCTCAACTTGTTTACCATCTTTTGCTAATTTTTTATTCTTAAATAAAGATATAATTCCTTTAATTCCAAAAAATATGCCGAAAAACAAACCTATTAATACAATAATAGAGATAATAACTGCAAAAAAACTTTTACTCGGAAGATATTTTTTAAAGTTATTCATATTGACACGGATTACAACTGTTCACTTTTCACGATTTTCTTTTTACGAGTAAATTATACAACTTTTTATTAAAATATCCTAGATATCTGTGGATAAAAGACGAGAAATCAGAAGCCATTTTTCGAACTTGATATCCTCGGCGCGAGCATTCGGATTAATTCCTAATTTTTCAAAAATCTCATCAATCTTTGGAAGCATGCCCGCCGACGAGGAGGGTCCGACTTCCTTAGTTTCCAGATTTTTACGAAGAACTTTTCTTTTGTGAGCAAAACCTGTTTTAACCAAGCCAAAAAACACATTTTCTTCATTTTTTGTATGAAAATTCTGTCTAGAAATATTATTGATTGCAATAATAGCCGAATCTACTTTAGGAGCTGGTGAGAAAAATCGCTTATGAACCTTCATTATGTATTTCGGAGTCCCGTATGCCTTCACGCTTAGTGACAAAATACTTTCTTTGCCATCGCGAGTGACAATTCTTTCCGCGACTTCTTTTTGCACTAAGAGAACCATTCTTTCTGGTTGATTCTCGCAAGATAGAAACTTTTTTAAAATTGAGCCGGTAATATTATACGGAATGTTGGCGATGATTTTATAAGAATTGATTTCCTCCCCTCCTTTGGAGGGGAATGAGGGGAGGTTCTTAATTAGGAACCCCTCCCCAGCCCTCCCCAAAGGGGAGGGGAACTCAAACTGTAATATATCTTCATTTAATAAAATTAATTTTTTATTTTTTATTTCTTCTCCAAATTTTTCTTTTAAAAATTCAAATAGTTCTCGGTCTTTTTCAATCGCTATCACCTTCCCCGCCTTTTCTAAAAGTTTTTCTGTCAGTACTCCTTTCCCCGGACCAATTTCAAGAATAGTATCGGAGTTATTTACCTCTCCTGCCTCGCACATCATATTGAGTGCCGGTTTGGACTTAAGAAAATTCTGCCCCATTGATTTTTTCGCTTTATGAATCATACAAATAATATTAACACAAATTTTCTGTATTAATTCCCCTCTTGAGGGGTGGACTCTGTAACCAGAGGACGGGGTGGATGGGTTAATTAATTAAATCCACCCCACCCTACGGGCACCCCTCAACGAGGGGAATCTATAAATACACCACTTTCTCCCCGCCTGCTCCCGAATCTTTGTGAGGGCGGGCAGGTCCCCTTGAAGAATATGCTTGTTCAAAAATTGTTAAGTGTGCGGGAATATCGTAAATGAATTCGCTTGGGCTGTTCACTTGTTTCATTCCAAAAATTGTTCGGAGTGATGCATAAGATAAAAATAATTTTTCCCTTGCTCGAGTGACGGCCACGTAAAATAATCTTCTCTCTTCCTCGTTGTCTTCTTTTGTTTTTGAATTTCCTTTTGTATGTGGGAATAAATCTTGTTCAAGCCCCGTGATGAAAACATATTTAAACTCAAGACCTTTCGATGCATGCACTGTCATTAACTTCACGCCATTTCCCTTACCTGTCCCGTTAGAAACAGAGGGTCCTTGTGATCCCTCGCGGTTTTTAATGGGGTGCATCAGAGTGTCTTGGTCGCTTGCAAGAGATGCATCTTCAAGTAGTTTTTCCATTCCTTCACCGTCTGGAATATTGTCATATTTTATAGCTAAAGTTACCAATTCCATCATATTTTCCAAGCGTTCTTGTTCGTCGCTCGTGCCGTGAGAAAGCTCCTCTTTTAGTCCACTTTTCTCTATCACGTATTTCACAGATTCAGATGGTTTATGAGAGTCAATATACAATCGTATGCCGTCAACAAGCTCATAGAATTTTCCAATTTTTATTTGCATTCCTTTTGGTAAATCATTTGTAGTCCCCGCAAAAAGTTTTGCGATTGTGGTCTTCCCTATTCCACGAGTTGGAATATTTATTATTCTTTTTATGTCCGACAAACTTTCTTTATTGTAAGAGAGGCGAATGTATGCGAGCAAATCTTTAATTTCTTTTCGTTCAAAGAATTTTACTCCAAGTACTTGATAAGGAATTTGTTTATCAAGTAATGCCTCTTCTAAAACTCTTGATTGAAAGTTTGCACGATAAAGTATCGCGATATCTTCGGGATTATTTTCTTTTAAAAATTCGTCTATCTTTTTTACCACAAATATTGCTTCACTTTGTTCATCATAAGCTTCGCAAATCGTAATCTCCTCCCCTTTCACATTTTCCGTAAATAAAATTTTAGGCACGCGATAAACATTTTTCTCAATAACACTATTTGCCGCTTCAATAATATTTTTTGTTGAGCGGTAATTTTGTTCGAGTATTACTATCTTGGCGTTTGGATAATCTTTTTCAAAGTGCAACATGTTTTTGATGCTAGCACCTCGCCATGAATACACACATTGATCGCAATCTCCCGTAACACAAATATTTTCTTCTTTTCCGACTAAAAGTTTTGTCATTTCATATTGAACTTCGTTCGTATCTTGGTACTCATCTATATGAAGATATTTCCACTCCTCTTGATATTTTTGTTTTATCTCCGGATATTTTTTTAAAATCAAAACTGTCTCAAGAAGTAAATCGTCGAAGTCCAATGCTTTTTCTTTTTTCAATCTTGCTTCATAATCTCGCCAAATCATTGCGACGATACTTTGCACAGCACTTTTTGCATTGGCACTAAATGTATCTACTGTAATAAAGTCACCTTTTGACTTTGAAATAATTGATTTTATTTTTCTTGGCTCATGTTGTTTTGTATCTATGTCGCGTTCTTTCATTATGCTTTTGATGATGCTCAGCGCATCGCTCTCGTCTATAATCGTGAAATATTTATTCAAACCTATCAAATGAGAATTTTCTTTTATAATATGAACCCCAAGTGAGTGAAAGGTGGAGACGAATGGGGCGCCCTCGCTTCGCTCGGGCGCACTAACTCCATGCTCCCTATCTTCCAACAATCCCATAACCCTATCCCGCATTTCCTTTGCGGCCTTATTTGTAAAGGTTACTGCCAATATTGAGCTCGGGTTTACTCCTTTGTGGATAAGGTGAATTATTCGGTGAGTCAATGTTTTCGTCTTCCCTGCTCCAGCCCCAGCTACAATCAAAAGAGGCCCATCCGTATAAAGAACTGCCTCTTTTTGTTTTTCATTCAAAGAATCAAGATATCGCATGACTCCTATTGTAGCATTTTATTTCCCTATTTCGCTTATGATTTCTGCACTTTCTTCTCTTAACTTTTCTGCTTCTTCTTTTACTATTTCTTCAAAATTTGATATTTTATTTGATAAAAACTCAAACATCATTTCTGGGTTTGGATCTTTCTCAATTAATTTCTCAAATTCATCTTTGTCTTCTTCTGTTAAAATATCAAGAACACGCAACATTACCTCTTGATAAACAATAGCACCAAGACGCTCCATGGCCTCTTTTTGTTGTTCGACAGGCAAAGTATTAATTCCTAGGATTACAACTATATTTTTATTTATTTGATTGAACATATATTTTTTATTATTAATTGTAGTTTAAACCTATTTATAAAACTTGATATGTATTAGTTTAATCCTCTTATCTGGTGTTATTTTTTCAAGATAATAATCATAAAATTCTTTGCCGTTTATTAATTCCATAACATTATCCATTTTAGCATTTGATGCGACTTTTACTGCTTCTTGTGTCATGGCATTATTTTCTATTGCAACCGCGTGCAATTCTTTTAACTCAACCCCGTCCATTTTCGTTTTAAAAGGTAGTTGTCCATAAATATCCTTATACCCATCAGCTTCATACCCCTTAATTATATTTTCCCAGTCTTTTAATTCACCAACATTTAATTCTTTAACACCCGTTATTTTGAAAATTTCTTCGGGGGTTATATTATTGCTTGGAATTTGCTCAACTTCGATTTTCGGGGCATCCAATAATTCTACATTTTTTAATCTTCCCATTTCATAGGCTTTTTCTAATCCACGATTCATGTATTCAGATGTTGTTTCATTTTCTGGAGAAAGACCCGTGGTTATTTCAAGCTTGTGAAGATAAACAGCTAATGGTTTGTACATTTCGTTTAGACCTCCTTCTTTCTCAAGTTTAAACAAATCATTTGGACTTTTACCTTTTACATTATCCCACGCATGATTATTTATGTTATTAGGGAAAAGATGTTTTATATTTTGATCATACGCCTGTTCAAGTCTACCCAATACTCCACCTGAATAATGAGAAATAATAACATCGGGTGTTTTTATTGAGTCATTATTAATTTCTACAAATTTTTCTGATGATATATTTTGATTGTTAAGAGTTGTTGTATCAACTACAACTTTTGGTTTTTCAATTTCTTCTACTTGGTTAATATTTTCACTATTTTTGACGGTTACATCTTTGGTCTCTTTTGTTCCAGTATCTATTATTTCTTCAGATTTACCAGTAGGATATGAATAAGTTTTAATTAATTTATTTTCTGGATCTTGACCAACGGCAGTATTATGATCTTTATTTACAGGTAATCTTTTATTGCCCACAAAGTAATATGCAAAATATCCACTAGCCATTATGATTGCTCCACCAACAACTGCTTTTAAAAGTTTACGATCTCGGGCTTGTTTTTTTTCTTTTCCATCTTTAGGGTTATCTACTCTCACCTCGTCTTCATCAACCACAGAATCCACTTCTGGGTCTTTTCCTTTCATAATATTTTTATTTGTACCTACCGCTTTATTTTTTTTAGCCAACAAATCTTCTACTCCCTTTTTTACTCTCGCAAGGATTTCAAGCTGTTCCGTTTTTTCTTTCTCTAGTTCTTTTTTTGTTTTAGATAGTGCTTTTAACTTTCCATCTTCAATCCAAATTTTTTCAATTTTTTTACCCCCTTCTTTTTCTATATACATTTTTAACATTTCAGAAACTTTACCAAGTTGTGGTACTAATTCTTTTTCTGCTTTTCCTTTTACTGGCCATTTTGCGTCAATTATATAATCATCTTTTACTGCAACACCATCCCCTTTGTTTTCAAAAGTTACTTGTACTTTTATATTAAAGCCATAACTTTTTACTACTATGTTTAGTCTTATTTCTTTACCAATTCCTTTTATTTCAAAACTTATGATTTCATCTATTTCTTTATTTTTTTCTAAAAGGGGTAAAATTTTCTCTTTTATAAAATCTGTTGAATAATCCTTTACTCCTTTTGTTTCGTTATTTACAGTTATAGGACTTTTTATTTCTTTTTTTATTATATTCAACTCAGTGTCTATTTCTGCTATATGGATTTCTATATTTTTAATAAAAATCAGCAACTCATTTAATATTTTTTCATCTTGACCTGTCCAAGATTCTTCATCCTTATTTATTTCTTCAAAAGGAACTTTCTCTGCCATTCCTTTTTCTATTTCAGTTAATTTCCATGGTATTTTATCAGGAGCATCTTCTATTTGTGCCAATTCAATTCTATTTTTGTCTAGATTTTTCATATACAAGTATATTATACCACCGGATTTAATTTCTTGTCTAATTTTGATTATATGTTCTAATAACACCCATGTGGATTACCTGTGGATTACTCGGTTGACTATCATTTCCATATGGGCTACCCTTTATAGAGATAGGGCCTCTGGTATGGGTCTTATGGTGCAGAGAATCCGAAAAAAGCTATATTTTTCAAGCTTTCCTGAGACGATTGTAACAATTATGCTTGTTTTACTTAACAATTACAGCCCTCGCTTATGCGGTCGTACTGTGGTTCCTAACCAAGGGGTAAAATAGTGTAGTTATTTAATTAGGCTTATTCAACTAAAAACACAAGATTCTTTAGGCGATTCTGCTAGTCAAAATGGCTGTAAGATGAAAATATCCTTATTTCCCAAGCCTTATATCGTTAAGGTTTCTTCTTTTTTTATAGCTATTTCGCTTATTGCTGGCACTCCTTTAATGGTGAATGCTGGCTTTTTTTCTGATGTAACTACAACGGTTTTTGGAGGAGAGCAAGTACAGGCCAACGAAACAACAGACAGTCCAGAGAGTAGTAATAATGTTGTTCACAACTCACAAACCATTCCTCTTCTTGAAACTTCTATTAACCCAGACCTCAAAAATACAAATAAATCGGAAGATATCGTAATTGTGCAGAATGACTCTTTTATTTATAATGATGGATTATCAGAAATAGATGTGAGTTTACTCAATTTAGAAAAAAGTCCATTGTCTGACCAAATAAATGTTTATACAGTAAAAGAAAAAGACACCCTTTCTGAAATAGCAGAAAAGTTTAATATCTCTACAAACACTATCCGTTGGGAAAACAACATTTCTGGACAGACTATCTCGGTTGGACAAAAACTTAACATTTTGCCTGTTACCGGGGTCAAACATATTGTTAAAAGTGGTGATACTATAAGTAAAATTGCCGATAAATATGAGGCAGAAATAGAAGACATAACGATTTTTAATGGTATTTCAAATGGGGATACTCTTAAACTGGGGGATATAATTTTCGTACCAAACGGTATTATTAAATCAGTTGTTTCCCAGCCAACATCTTCTGGCTCTGGTAAAATAGTATCTAATACAAAAGTTCAATCAGGATATTATATTCGACCTGCTCCTGGTCCAATTACTTCACCTTATGGTTCAAGAAAAGGAGGATTCCATTATGGTATAGATATAGGCAATAAAAGAGGAACTCCTGTAGTTGCAGCGGCTTCTGGTATAGTTGTTAGTGTAGTTAGTGGATGTAAAGAAGGAGTAAGGAGTTGCGGTGGGCGTTATGGAAATCAGATTGTTATTGAGCACCTAAATGGAACAAGGACAAGATATTCTCACTTATCTAAAGTATCTGTATTTGTTGGACAACAAGTTTCTCAAGGAAAACAAATTGGTAAAATAGGAAATACTGGACGTTCAACAGGTCCACATTTGGACTTTGAAGTTGAAAATGCAAATGGGTCAAAGATGAGACCACCGGTGTAAAATAATTAAGAATTAATAATTAAAAGAGGCTCGGCGACTTTAGTCGCCGAGCCTCTTTGTTTACGACAATAAAATTATGATTGCCTCATGGCGAGAAAAGCTCGGAATAATTATAGAAAGTGCCGAAATTGCCGATGCAATGAAAAAAATCTACGAGCTCTCTTGGGCCGAAGCAAAACGTCTCGACAAAGAAATTTAAGATTACCAAGTAATCTATTTTTTTGTATTTGTAACAGATACCTACACCCGTTGACAAGTGTTACACTTGTTTAAGTTTGATTTATTTATAAATCGAACATTCTTTTCAGCTCAATGTGCATATCTACATAATCAACTAACATATATTGAACATTTTTTCCAAAGGATAAATTTGACTTTAATAATGCTATATATTCATCGCAAGGATAAGGATATATCCACATACTTTGATGCATCATTTGAAATCCATATGCTTGAAGTTCTTGACGTAGTAAATCTCTCTTCTTTCTATTTTTTTCATAAACATCAAAAGATACAACCCTCCACTTACCATCCCATTTTTGATTTTTATGTTCTTTAAGAGATTCATAGCGTAATTTACCTTTATTAGTAAGCACAATAACCTTTTTATTATTAACAATTTTCTCTACTAGATATCCATTAGTGATTAGTTTTTTTAGACTACTATTTATTCGATATTTATAGTGACGTTTTATATCATCCTCGGGAATTACGTATTTAATTATTTGCATTGCATTTGGAGCAAAAACTGCGACACCTGCTATTCCAGCAATAGCGACGCTCGCCAGTAATATATTTCCTAAAGTTTGAGCTCCATGTTGTAGGTTCTCTTTTTTGAATTTCATCATTTGTTTAGTGTAACAGATGCCTACACCCGTTGGCAAGTGTTACAGATATGTTTTTAAGATTAATTTGCGATTTAATTTTCGCGTGGACGATATTGTAGTGCTTCAAGTATATGTGACTGTGTTATATTTACACTTCCTTCTAAGTCAGCGATGGTACGGGCGAGTTTGATAGTGCGATGATACGCACGAGCGGAGAGCTGGAGTCGTTCAGCACTTTGGTTTAACAGTTTTTTTATCTCATCAGTAAGCGGTGCGTAAAGATTAAGCTCTTTAACATTCATTTCGCTGTTTGTATTTATTTTTCTTGGAGAATTTTTGAATCTTTTTATTTGTATATCACGAGCTTTTTTAACTCTTTCTTTTATTGTATTTGTCTTCTCTCCTTCTTGTAATTCACTTGAAAGTTTTTCATAATCCACATTCCCGACGGTAACCCAGATATCTATGCGATCCATAATAGGACCTGAAAGTTTTCTTTTATAACGGTCAAGGTCTCCTTGCTTACAGATACATTCTTTTTGTTTGTTGCCCTTGTTTCCACACGGACAAGGATTCATTGCCGCAACTAAAATAAAATTTGATGGAAAAATTGCAGACCCTCGAGCACGTGAAATTGAAACAATATTATCTTCAAGTGGCTGACGAAGTGATTCTAAAACTCTTTTCTCAAACTCTGGAAATTCATCAAGGAATAATACTCCTCTATGAGCCAGAGTTACCTCTCCTGGTTTTGGATTTGCTCCACCACCGATCATTGAGACATAGCTTGCAGTGTGATGTGGAGCTCTAAATGGTGGGTCTGTGATAATCGCATCTTCTAATAATCCAACGACAGAATGTATCCCCGTAATTTCAAGGCAATCATCTTTATCCAAATCTGGAAGTATTTGAGAGAAAACTCTAGCCAGCATTGTTTTCCCAGTTCCCGGAGGACCCGACATTGCTATATTGTGCCCACCGCTCGCTGCAATTTCTAATCCACGTTTCGCTCCTTCTTGGCCTTTAATATCAGAGAAATCAATATTGCCTGTTTTTTCTTTGTGGATAATTTCAGTTTTTGGGAAGGAAGATATTTTAGGTCTTTCTTTTTCCAGTGCATTTCCTTTCTTATCTTTTTTAATAATATAAATATGGTCTATGACCTCTTTCAAATTTTTTGCTCCATATATTGTAATCTCGTCCACAAGTGCTGCTTCGGGGGCGTTATCTATTGGCAAAAATATTTCTTTATATCCAAGACGCTTTGCTTCTTGTGTGAGTGGTAATGCCCCTTTTATTGGTCGTAGTTCACCGTTGAGTGATAACTCTCCAAGAAAAATTCTCCCCTCGGGCTCAAAATTTATTTCTTCAGCTGAAAGTAGATAAGAAAGAGCAATTGCTAAATCAAAATATGGCCCTTCTTTTTTGAGATCAGCCGGAGAAAGGGATATAACTACTTTCTGGTTTTGGTTTTTAGGGGATTCAAACCCCGAGTTTTTTAAAGCCGAGCTCATTCTATCCTTCGATTCATCGACTGCTTTATCTGGAAGTCCAACTAAAGTAAAAGAATGCAAAGTTTTCTTTGTAATATCAACTTCAATAGTTACAATTTTGCCTTTTAATAAATGTGTTTGAGCAGAATAAATTCTTGAGAATGACATATAAATATAAAACCCCGAAATAATTATTTCAGATTTTTAACAAAGTTAAACAATTTTATCCATACACTCTTTACAAGTACGAGCTGCGGGATTTACTTCTAGTCGATCTTTTCCGATTTCTTTTTTACAATTTTCACAAATTCCATATTTACCACTCTCAATATTTTCTAGAGCTTTGTTTATATCAGAAAGTCTCAACTCGAGTAAATCTAACTTGATTGAGCGTTCCTCATAATCTTCTGCCCGCTCTGCCATATCACCCTCATCTTGAACTTCTTGGCTATTCATTTCAGCCTCAGGTGTTGCTTCCCAATCTCCCATTTTATCTATTTGGCCAAGAGTACTTAACTCATCTTCTAATAATTTCTTTTCCTCCTCCAATTTTGTTTTGTAAATTTTTATCATGTCCATATATTATCATTTATATAATAAATGACAACCTTATAAAGGCTTGGCATTTTTTATGAGTAATCGTGAGATTATTTCTTTTATTGCCTCTGTGCTACTTGTAATAACAAGATTATTTTTATTTACAAAAACATAGTAAAGTATTGCTTCTCCATTATCATTGTATAAGACACGAGCATCTTTATTATTTATAATAATGTCTTTCCATGGTTTTTCAAAAAGGGTATTATCGGATTTACCCATATTGATATTAAATAAAATAAACAAATCTTTCAGCATTGTTCCTTCCCAAGAGAGCATAGATGCATAAGCTTGGGTGTAGTCGGTTGTCTGGAAAATTAAAAACATTGCAGATTTATCTTGCTCATTTGTAGCATTTGGATTTGAATATTTTCCAAGTAAATATTTATCAGATAGAGACCTTGTCAGTGCTCCCGGTATGCTTGTTTTAATTAAAGAAAGGAAATTTTTTGATGTTAATAACTCAGATATGTTATTTGTTTTTCTTGTCAGAAACAATGTTTTTATCAATCCTTGAGATACGGACTCTTGTTGCTTGATTGTATCTAATAATTCAATAATATTAGTTGCGTTTGTCACATCAATATATGATTGCGCGTTATATGTAATGAAAGTTTCAACTCCACTCGCTACTTGCTTTGGAGTATCTTTTTCTTTTTTCTTTTGAATCAAAAAGTATGACCCGATAATTGCGGCTACAATTAAAACTACTCCTCCTATCACAAGGAGTATTTTTGAAGTTTTTGTTCCTTCTGCTTTTTTATACATAGCCTCACGCTCTCTCTTTTCTTTTTCTGCTAGAGCAATTTTTATTACAGAGACCTCATCTGTTCTAATAACATCTACCATATCAGAAGTATAAGTTCTGAGAACTTTTGCATCTTTGTAATTTGGTTGTTTTTTTTCTTCCTCCATTTTTTTAAATTTTAAACTTTGGGTTTAAAGAAATTTTTATCCGCTTCTTTGATTGAGAAATTTAAACGTCCTCTCTCATCAACCTTAATAATTTTCACAGGAACTTTGTCCCCTTCTTTAAGGATATCAGAAACTTTCTCAACACGGAATGGGGCAATCTCTGATATGTGAACTAGCCCTTCGGTATCATATCCAATACGAACAAAAGCTCCAAAATCCATAAGCTTAACGACTTCCCCTGTGGCAATATCTCCTATTTTATATTCATGAGTCATACTCTCTATAATAACTATTGCACGGTCCGCTCCATCATTTTTTCCTGTTACAAAAATCGTTCCATCTTCTTCTATTGTGATATCTGTACCTGTTTCTTCACGAATAGCATTTATGTTTTTACCCCCCGGCCCAATAATTGTACCAATCTGGTCTTTTTTAATTTTTATGGTAAGGATTTTTGGCGCATTTGGAGAAATTGATTCTCTTGGTTTTGGAATTTCAGCGAGAATTGTTCCTATGATTTTCAATCGAGCAATCCGTGCGCGAGTTAGTGCTTCTTTTAATATATTTACAGGAACTCCATCAACTTTCACATCAAGTTGTATTGCGGTGATTCCGTTTACAGTTCCAGCAACTTTAAAATCCATGTCGCCGTAGTGATCTTCGGGTCCTTGGATGTCAGAAAGAAGAACGTATTTATTTTTGTCATTTTCATCTATCATCAAACCGACAGAAATTCCAGCGACGGGATTTGCGATGGGTACTCCTCCATCCATCAAAGCTATTGTTGCTGCACAGATTGAAGCTTGAGAAGTAGAACCATTTGAAGCTGTTGATTCAGAAACCACGCGAATTGTGTAAGGGAAAATTGCCTTTTCTGGAATTACCGGAGTGAGAGCTTTCTCTGCCAAAAATCCATGTCCCATTTCTCTGCGATTTATTCCGCCGACTCTTCCTGTTTCACCACTTGAGTACGGAGGGAAATTATAGTGATGCATAAAGCGTTTTTTATAAGATGCTTCTACTCCGTCAATTGCGTACATTGATTCAGGTCCATCAAGAGTAAGAACTGACATTACGTGAGTTTCACCTCTATAAAATATTCCTGAACCATGTAAAATTTCCGATATTCCTCCTGCCTTAGCGTAGAGGTTTCTAATCTCATCAAGTTTGCGTCCATCGGCACGAATATTTTCTTTTAATGCTTTCTCATGAAACTTTTTATCTAGATAATGGTGCATGTAATCGTAAGCCACATGTTTTCTTTCATCCTCTTCATCATCTTTATATTTTTCATCAATTATATTTTTCCAATCAGCTTCGGTTTTATTTATAACTTGTTTACTTTTGCTACTGAATAACCCTTTATCCAATTCTAATTTAATTTTTTCTTCAAAAAGTGAAACAATCTCTTTTGGTGTCTCTACCTTTTCGAAGGTGATTTTAGTTTTACCAAATTCACTTCTTAATTTATTTTGAAATTCTTCCCACTTGGTTATCTCAACTACTGCCAAATCAAAACATTTCCCCATTTCCTCTTCAGATAATTCAAAAGCCATTGATTCAATCATGTTGATTGTCTTGTCTTTCCCACAAACAAGTAAATCAAGTGCGTATACTGCCTCGTCAGAATTTGGAATGTAATCATTAATTTGAATAGTAGGATTTTCTTTTGTTTTGCTTACGTGAACTGCGCCAACAGGGCCTGCCCAAGGAATATCTGACACATGGAGAGCAATAGAAGCTGCATTTACTCCTAGAGTTTTAGGGTCTGCTTTACCGATGGCGATAACAGTGATAATTAATTGGACAGCGTTTTTTATTTTGTGGTCAAAAAGTGGACGAATTGCGCGGTCGGTCATGCGAGCAGCCAATATCGCTTGGTCACTTGGTCTTCCCTCTCTTTTGTTGAATTGTCCGCCGAGAATTTTCCCTGCTGCATAAAACTTTTCTAAATACTCAACAGTCAAATTAAAAAATCCAGGATTATTTTTCCCATCCTTGGAAATGACAGCAGTTGCCATCACCACAGTCCCCTCACTTTTTAATATTACTGAACCGTTTGCTTGGTCAGCTAGGTCACTAAACAATGCGGTAATTTTCTTACCACCAATTTCTACTTCGTATTCTTTGCTATGCATATATTTTAGCTAGTCCCCAGACCCTAGTTTTGAAACCTATTTGTGGCTTCAACTCTAACTGTCCGGAGATTAACAAATTAATTATTAATGATTCCATTATAGCAAAAAACACTCTTTTAATAAAGAGTGTTTTTTGTGTTTAGTAAATTAAATATTTGCGGTAATTGTTTGATAGGTCTAGGAAATCATCGGCTTGTTCTTTTAATTTCATAGATGCGCTCTTTCCAAAAGATACGACTTCTACTTGAACTCCTGAAGTACTTTGTAAATATTCTACCAGTGGGACAAAGTCCCCATCACCAGCTACTAAAATTACAGCGTCAAGCTTTGGTGCCATTTTCATCACATCAACCGCAAGTCCGACATCCCAGTCACCCTTTTTTACTCCCCCTGAAAATATTTGTAATTCTTTTGTTTTTGTTTCAATCCCAAGTTTTGTCAATGCTTCAAAAAAATTCTTTTCTTCACCTCCTTCACTTGTTATAACATATGCAATTGCGCGGACAAGTTTACGCCCTGCTACTGCGTCTTTTAAAACTGCTCCAAAGTTTACTTTTCTCTTATATAAATTTTTCGCACTATGATATAGATTTGAGGTATCTATAAAAACTCCTACTCTCTGCTCCTTGTGTTTTATTATCATATTACTTGCCCCGTGAATTTGTAATCAAATTTTTACGGGGTTTTTCTTATATTTAAAAATTAATTTATCCCGTGAATTTGTAATCAAATTTTTACGGGATTATCGACCTTCTTTTATATTAACAACTATTTTACTAAATAACAAAATCCCGACTAATGCCGAGATTTTGTTATGCTTTTAATTTTTGGGTCTCAAACATAAATCTTTCCTTGTCGGTCTTTTCAAGATGTTTGAGGTGATTTCTTCGGTCAGCTACCATCTTTATCAATCCACGTCGGGAACTGTTGTCTTTTTTGTGTTCCTTTAGGTGTCCAGCAAGCTCGTTGATTCTTTTGCTCAAAATAGCAATCTGCACTTCAGGGCTACCAGTATCTTTGTCGTGTAACTGATTCTTTTTTATAATATTTTGCTTTTTCTTCGTTGTTAACATCGTGAGTATATACTAGCACAAATTGTTAATAAATGCAACCTCTCTGTGTTTTTGTTTGATTTATCCCAATATTACCTATATACTATCATTGGATTCAAACAGTTCTTTGGGGAAAGCCCAGCACCCCTAAATGTTGGACAAAATTTAATGGAGGACATGTCCTATGATTGCTCAACTGAGTTCATCAAATTCGTCAAAGTCCTGGCATGCCATTACCAGTAACGTTTCTTGCAAGAGCTTATCGAAATCAAAACGGTCCGGGTCTTGAGTGCCCAAGTTTTTGTTTGAAACAAATCTAAAAGCCGAATCTCTCACGAGGTTCGGCTTGATTTTTTATTTTGCGACATTAGACTGGAGAGATGATATAATGTAAATGTGACTACCGAACTTGAACAATTAAAAAGAGAATTTCTTGAACATGTTGAAATTGAGAAAGGCAATAGTTTAAAAACGGTTAATAATTATGACCATTATATAAGTCGCTTTTTTGAATTTGCCAAAATTTCGGGACCAAAAGAAATAACTGACGAAAAGATTCGTGAATTTCGCCTGTTCCTTAATCGTCAGCCGGGAGTAAAAGTTAGTGGACAACAATCAAGTACACTAAAGAAAAATACTCAGAATTATCACTTGATTGCCCTTCGCTCATTTCTCAAATATTTAATGAAAAGAGATATTACTTCCCTACCTCCCGACCGCATAGACCTAGCAAAAATAAAAGAGCGCTCGCTTGATTTAATATCCGTTGATGAACTCAATAGATTATTGAATGCACCAAATGAATTATTAAAGAGGTCAGACCTCGGGAGCACTAGAGATCTGACCTCTAAAACACAGAAAATTTTACGAGATAAAGCGATATTAGAATTGTTTTTCTCAACAGGGTTACGTTTGTCCGAACTTTGCTCTCTTGACCGAGATTTGGATTTATCCAAAGATGAATTCTCTGTCCGTGGTAAAGGAGAAAAAGTTCGAGTTGTGTTTTTGTCCGATTCTGCAAAAAATGCAATTCGTGAATATCTGAAAGCTCGCAAGGATATGGATGAACCATTATTTATACAGTATTCAAGAAATCAGAGGTCGGACCTCGGGAGCACTAGAGGTACGACCTCTAATACAAATCGTCTTACTCCCCGCTCTGTAGAACGCATTGTAAAATATTATGCAATAGTTGCCGGTATCTCAAAAAAAGTTACACCTCACGTTATTCGCCACTCGTTTGCGACGGATTTACTTTCTAATGGTGCCGATATCCGTTCAGTTCAAATGATGCTCGGCCATGCAAATATTGCAACCACTCAGATATATACTCATGTTACAGATAAACAACTTCGAGATGTGCATAAGAAATTTCATAGCAAATAAAAACACTCCATAAAAAAATTCTCGGACTCACCACGAATATTTTTCTGCTGAAAAATTTCTCTTCTCGGCTCGACAGCCTGCGAAAGGGTTCGCTCGAGAACATTTTTACTTCGTGTTTTTATTTGTTGTGTAGTGTTATAATAAACATATGGATTACGACAAACACAAAGAATATTTTGAGACGGCGTATAGGACTGGTTCAGATATTTGGACTCATCTTCCCATGAAAGATAGAGGGAAAATGCTTATGGAACAACTCCCGTTAGGCGCGCTTATTTTAGACGTAGGCTCTGGACGTGGACTTTTTGCAAAACAATTAGTTGATGCAGGTTATCGAGTAATTGGTCTTGATTTTGAAAGTAATATAGTTAAAAAAACAAATGAAGATGTAAAGAACTGGGGACTTGAGGGCAAATTAAAATTTGTGGAAGGAAGCGCGCTAGATATTCCTTTTACTGATGATAGTTTTGATGGGGTTTGTGATTTTGGATTAATGGAGAATTTATATAAAGAAGATTGGGAACAATACGCAAGTGAAATAAGCCGTGTCTTGAAACCCGGAGGATTTTACTTAAACACATCTCTTTCTCGAGAGACGCAACACTTTTTTGAATTTTTTCCAAAAGGTTCAAAAAGTGGAGAATTTCAAAAATATGGTGTTCATTATCATTTTTTCAATAAAGACGAAATGAAAAATATTTTTAATCACCAACTAAACCCGATTGAGCAAAATATTGAATTCGTCGGCGAACCAGATAAGGTGGCATTACTTGAAACTCTTTTTCAAAAGAAGAAATAAAACAAAAAACTATGAGAATTAATAATTCTCATAGTTTTTTGTTTTGAATCATCCATTTAATAATTTTTGAACATCATCTCTGTCAAGTACAACTTTCCAAACATCACGTCGGTCTATTTTTTTAGCTAATTCCAAACTTCTTTCAGGTGTGATATCGGCTCTATTAAGAACAATTTTCCATAAATCAGTATTTTTAATTTTTTCCGCCAGTGTAATCGTTTCTTCGAGGGTCTTTTTATTGATTAACTCTTTTATGTCTTCTCTCTTAAAGATAATTTCGCTAAACTCAGAATAATTGATTTTTTCTGCCATCTCAATAACTTCTTCTGGGGTCTTTTTATTGATTAACTCTTTAACATCATCTCTGTTCAGTAATCCTCTCCATGTGTGTTGGTTATTAACACTTTCAGCTAGATTGATAGCTTCCTGAGGAGGGATATCATCTCTGTCAAGCACATGCCTCCAGATTATTTCATCTTTCGCTTCTTTTGCAAAAGCAATAGCTTCTTGAGGGGTAAGATTATTTCTATTAATTATATTTAACCAGAGATCGATGCTTTTTGCTTCTTTAGCTAATATAGCTACTTCTTGTGGAGTTTTTTCTTTTATAAATTTGTTAACATCATCTCTATTAAGTATCGTCTGCCATAAATCTCCATCATCCTTTGCCACACCTGCTAGCTCAATAACTTTTTCAGGAGATATATCAATCCTACTAAGTACAGTTCGCCAAACTCTCCAGTCGTTGACTTCTTTTGCGATTTCTATTACTTCATCAACTGGGCCCCTGTTTAATAATTCTAAAACATCTTCTCTTTCGAGTGCAAGATTCCAAGCTTTATAATAATTAGCTTCTCCTGCAAGTCTGAGAGCATCTTTAGGTGTAACATCATCCCTATTTAAAATAACATATATCATGTCGATCATATTGTTGATGTCGATGCTACTAGTTATATCACAAACAAGATGGATTGCCTCGTTAGGAGAAACATCAGGTCTATTAAGAACCGTCGACCAAATACGAGGGTCATTCATTTTTTTAGCCATCTCTATTGCTTTTTGAGAAGCAGAAAGATTTTCTACGACATCTTCTTTTTTAAATATATTTTCATTCATATTCAAAGTTTTTATATTAATTTATAATAATCTTGACTTCCTCTTAAAATTATACTCTTTTAAGATCAAATACTCAATATAAGGATTAATGATATAATAATTGTATGAAGATTATCAGTTGGAACACGAACGGCTTACGGGCGACAATAAAACAAGAGAATTTTATTCCCTTGTTTGCTTTTAATAATCCTGCCTGCGCAGGCGGGCCAGATATTGTTTGTCTTCAAGAAACCAAATGCGAACCAGAACAACTCGATGAGAAATCTAGGAATTTAAAAGGATATCATTCATACTTTTCATATTCAAAAGGGAGAAAAGGATACAGTGGTGTAGTAATATATTCAAAAACCGAACCAGAAAAAGTTGAATATGGTTTTGGAATTCCAAAATTTGATGATGAGGGACGAACACTTGTTGCTTACTACCCTGATTTTGTTTTAATAAACTGCTACTTTCCTAACAGCGGAGGAGGAGAAGAACGACTCAATTACAAACTTGAATTTTATGATGCATTTTTAGAATTTATAAATAAATTAAAAAATGGAAATAATCCGCTTTCGCATAAAGCTACAGCGGGACGCAGTGTAATTTTTTGTGGCGATATAAATACTGCCCACAAAGAAATTGATTTAGCTCGACCAAAAGAGAATGCTGATAATACAGGCTTCTTGCCAATAGAGCGCGCTTGGCTTGATGAAGTCGTGAATAATGGTTGGGTAGATATATTTCGCAATTTTTATCCAAATAAAAAAGATGTCTACACTTACTGGGATATTAAAACTCGTGCTCGCGACAGAAACGTCGGCTGGCGGTTAGATTATTTTTTCACAAATCAATCTTTTGTTTCCAAAATAAAAAGTTTCAAAACAATGTCCGATTATTATGGCTCCGACCACTGTCCGATAATGATAGAGTTTTAATCTTTATCTAAGCAGTTGTGTGACCGGGTTTGTCTGAATTAGCAATGTGCATTTTTTGCATATTGCTTTTTTCTTCAATTCAATTTGAACTGTTGCATTTTTTGCAATAATTGCTTTTTAGGTCTATTTAACCATCTTTTGAACTAGTTCTAATTTGGAACTAGTTGGTTTTTTAAAAGTTCTTTTCTTTTTTAAATTGTTTTGCTCCAATCCACGCCAGTTCGAAAATCTTTTTCATTGCGTCAGATATTTCTTGTGATTCTATTATTATTCCAAGTTTTTCTTTCCAAGAAGCAATCATAACTTTATTATCATATATTTCAATATCTGGAGTAAAATTATATTTATCTTTTGGGACAAGTGATAATTCTCTCATTTCTTCTAAATCTCTTTTTTTATGCTCTATTGCCATAGGAGTTTCTGGAACAATACCACGAGCAAAAATCTTGTTTTTGACTCGGCGCTTATAATAACTTTCAAAATATTTTGGTAATAATGGTTCCATGTCCTCATAACATGCATAAGCCACTATTGTCTCTTTGGCGGTTAAAGTGTCGTCGTATACTTCAGCTAACCCATCAAGCCCCTCATAAAATTTTATTTTTGGTCTTTCTCCTTCTGTGTACACAGACCTTAATTCTGGAATTATATCTTTTATTTTACTTAAGTTATTATTTTTCTTCTCAATTTCTTCAATAATAAATTTTTCTAATTTCTCTGGTGGTTCCGCTATGTATTCTTGCTTAGGTTCTTTCCCCGATATTCTAACTAATCCTTTTTGAGATAAATTGTCAAGAATATCATAAGTGGTAGTCCTACTAATAGAAGCAGTTCGTGATATTTTTGTGACAATACCTTTTCCGAGAGATAAAAGAGCTACATAAACTGCTATTTCTTTTTCAGAAAAACCTACATCAAGTAGCACTTTTTCTGTTTGTGATTGTAATACTTTTTTCATTTTTACCATTATATACCCTTATGTTTTTGTTGTCAATATAGACCGACAAAAAATAATGTAATCCCCAAATACCCTTTAAAATTAGGATAAAATAGACGATACCGCTTGACAATATATTTACAATTTGCTATACTATGTTCAAATAAAATTATTCACAATTTAATATAAAGCAAAATGAAAAAAATACCTAGGAGTAAAAACTTCTTAAGAAATCTTAATGAAGCAAATTGTTATATGAGCAAACTAGGGTTGGAGTCAAATACCCCCTATACTCATAGAGAGGTTCTTTTAAAACTTAGAGAAGATGAATCTCTTTCAGAAAACCAAAAGGAATATTGTTACTATGTACTCTATCTTTCTTGGATGAAGTTCTTTGAACCACCTCTAGAGAAAAACATAGACATCTGGCTTGTGATAGATTTTTCTTTTTTTAGTCATGATTTGTTATATTTAAAGTATAAAAAATTTTTTTATACTGCAAAGTATCGTTTTGAACTAGAAACTGATTATCTATTGAAAAAATTCATAAAACAAAAAGTACAGAATACTGGCATACAATTTTGTAAAGATGCTTGTCGTTGTTTTGAGAGAGAAACACCTCAAGAATTATATTATTACAGGTCATATTTTTATGGGTTATGGGAGGATTTGTTCATTGAGAAGTTAAAGATTATCGTCCCTGATTATTCGGATTTAAAAATCACAGTGGATGACTCTTTTAAATTAAAACTTACTAAAAATGAATCCTTTATTGATCTTTTTTTATATGACGCTCCTCCAACTTATCAGGTTTCCCATATAAAAGATGTATCAAATATTTTTAAAAACTGTAATAATGAGCAATTACAAAAATATTTGGAGCTAGTTCAAAAAAGGTTTTCTTTTTTAGAGAAAAAAAATGAAATTGTAAGTGATGTGGGAAGGTTGGAAATACAAGGGGAGATTTTATTGTGGAACACAATTATTTGGGCCATCAATAAAATTAAATGTTAAAGAAACTAATTAAAACGACTAGGCAAGACCTAGTCGTTTTTTATACTCCGTGCTTTTTGTGGAGCTTTTCTACTTCTTCTTTCTCAAGTTCATCTTTTTTCTCTTTTCCTCTCTCCCCTAGCGTTTTAAGTTCCGCGTCGCCGAGCATATCTAGAGATTTTACAAGTTCGGATAGATGTTCAGCCGTATTTTTAGTTGGGTCATCCAGAACTTCCTCAAGAAGTGCATTCAAAATCCACCCCATTCTTGGTCCGGGTTTCATGTGTAACTCCTCTATCATTATTTTCCCATCAATTGCAAGTTGGCCGACAGATATCGGGTCATGAAGAACTTCTTCAATCATAGCGTGGTATTTCCTTAGGCGATAAGGGGCTTCTTTCTTTTTCATCCCTACCCTATCACATTCACGAACTTTCATAAGGTCCCAGATAGGATGATTTTCTTCTTTGCCCGCCATAGCTTTAGCGTCGGAGGGTCCAACATGTTGAACGATACGACGGACGGCCGAAAGGGTTATTTTCTCAGTATCAGAGAAGAACATATGGTTTCTCGTGAAACGAATGACCATTTCCGTTGTCTCCTTTGGGTATTTTAGGCGCTCCATAATCTTTTGGGTCATTCGTGAGCCAATTACTTCATGCCCATAGAAAGTATAGGCCTTTTTCTCCCCCTTTCTTCTAGACCTGGGTTTGCCAATGTCATGAAACAAGGCCGAGAGTCTAACTTCCAGAGACCACCCCTTTTGGGCAGCATGATCAAGGGCGTGAAGTAAGTGCTCCCAAACGTCATATATATGCTCACCCTTTTGCTCACAGCCAACTCCCTCTTCTAATTCAGGAATAATGTGTTTTAGGAGTCCTAATTTAGAAAGAAGGCCAATTCCCACCACAGGGTCGTTAGACATTATAATCTTAGTAAATTCATCGCGGATTCTTTCAAAAGATATGTTTTTAATCAGTTCTGCGCCGTCAGAAATGGCCTGCATGGTTTCATATGAAACTGCAAAATTGAGTTGAGTTGACAATCTAACTGCTCTAAGCATGCGAAGAGCATCTTCATTGAACCTGTCTTTTGGGGCTCCCACTGTCCTAATTACTTTGTCCTTTATATCCTCTTGTCCTTTATAAAGGTCAATGAGATGTCCTTTAGAAAAATTACCTTCCTTTGCTGAAGCTATGGCGGGCGCGTAAGCCATTGCATTTATTGTAAAATCACGTCTTTTTAAGTCGTCTTCTATGTTGTCGCTGAATTTAACTTCATCTGGATGCCTAAAATCACTATATTTTGCCTCAGTTCGGTATGGCGTAACTTCTACTATGGTTTTTTCCTCCCCTGCTAAGGGGAGGTGGCTGGAAGCCGGAGGGGTAAGGGGGAGAACTACTCCGACAGTTCCAAATTTATTTTCATATATAGTCTTTTCAAATAGAGGGATTATCTCTTCTGGTTTGGCATTAGTTGTAATATCCCAATCCTTCGGTTCTCTACTCATAATTAGATCACGAACACACCCACCAACTAGAAAAGCCTCGAAACCGGCTTTTTCGAGAGTGGATGTTACATGTGTAACATATTTGGGGATTTTAAAATTGTTTGTTTGCATATTTTCAGATAGGGCTTTAAGCCCTATCTAGCCCTATCTAACTATATAAGGTGCACCCGCCAAGACTCGAACTTGGAACAACTGCTTCGAAGGCAGACATGATATCCATTTCACTACGGGTGCATATGTAATTATTTATTTAATAATTTTCTCAACTGACAAATCTAATTATATACTAATTTAATATTTTAGTAAATAAGCTTTAAAAATAAGCATAAAATTACAATTGCATTTTTTACAAAAAATGATTATAATTTATGAGTTATTTTAAGTTTGCGGGATTGGTTCAGTGGTAGAACAAATGGTTGCCAATCATTTGACAGGAGTCCGATTCTCCTATCCCGCACAAAAAGAAGTCTTTTTATACTTGAAAAATTAATTTACGGTTTGACCTTTATTAGTCCTTTATCCACATCCAGAACACTTTAAAATTAAGACTTCTGTGGATAACTATGTGTGTATTGTTTATAAAAGACACAACTGAGGTCATTTTTATGAGAGACAAATAATTGAAGTTTTGACAATAATACCTTGATAAATAAAGATATTTTTATAAAGACCATTTTGGTTTTGTTGTTTTTGTGTCCATTATATTAATATAGTTTCACGTGAAACGATTTTAAATGTAATATGAAAAATTTTACCTCAAATTCTCAAAAAATAGGTGAGTTGGGTGAAGGAGTAGCCTGCAAGTTTCTCATTAAACATGGCTTTTCTATATTAGAAAGAAATTATACAAAGAAATGGGGAGAAATTGATATTATTGCTCAAAAAAATGATAAAAGATATTTTATTGAAGTTAAATCAAAAAGTGTTTCAAATTTAGATTATGTTTATCCACAAAAAGAAGTTTTGGAGAATGGTGCAGGACGGTCAGAGGAAAATATGCATCCAATGAAAATGAGAAGGTTGAGAAGGGTAGTAGAGACCTATCTTATAAGCAAAAGATTGGGGTATGTTGATTGGCAATTTGACCTTTTGGTGGTCTATCTAGATTTGGACAACAGAAAAGCGAGAGTAAAGGTTGTGGATAATATAATATTGTAGTGGTATAATGTTTATTATGGCATCTTTAGAACGATCACAAAGAGAATTAAATAACGTCCTAGGAAAAGAGGTCCAAAAAGAAAAACAAGAAAAAGAATTTGGCCCTATGCAATCGAAAAAAATAGTAGAAGAGAATAAAGAAAAACTGAAGGAAGAGATTGAACGGGTTAGGGGGTCTTTAGGTCTGTAGTTTGATTTGTGCGGGGTAGGAGAATCGGACTCCTGACACTAGTTTGGAAAACTAGAGTTATACCATTTAACTAACCCCGCCTCCGCTAAAGCTACGGCGGGGCAATGCCCGCTATTGTTATCACTTTATTGTTTTTGATTATATCCGAAAAATTAATATTTTACAAATTTAAATAGTTTTTAATTTCACTCTTATTTAAGCATGCATTTCTTCCACTAGCTCAGGTTCTTTTTAGTGTCTATTTTTTCAGGAGCTATAATAAGGTCCTCTTGTATACCGATTTTTCCCCAGACAGCCCCATCCCTTATAAAAAAACTATCATAACCTGTGCGCATGGTTGGTTGACCTTTTTTAAGTAAATGTTTTTTACCGTTTTTTATTACAATAGAATATTCTTTTTCCCCTAGAAAATTTAAAATGTCATCCTTATCTTGCGCGGGACCACCAAGTATTTCTCTCAAGTTCATATTATTATTTTCAAATTAATTTTGTGACCTTTTAATATATATAGTGTATCAAAAGGAAGGAAGAGTGACAATAAGAAAAAAGTTCTCACGAGAGAATCCTTTTTATAATGTCGGGGTGCCGGGAATCGAACCCGGCCCTCATGTTCCCAAAACATGGATACTACCGATATACTACACCCCGATATGATTTTCTTATCTTATCATATTTTACATTAAAAACAATTTTTATATTATTTATGCTATTATGATTATCATATGACGATAAACTATTTATATGCATTTGTAAGTGTCATAATAGTGAGTTTAGTCTCACTTGTCGGGGTTCTCTCTCTCTCTTTAAGAGAAGAGGTTTTGAAAAAATATATAAACTTTTTTATTAGTTTGGCTATTGGAGCTCTTTTGGGGGATGCATTTATTCATATTATTCCAGAAACATTTAAAAGTAATTTAGGTGCAAATTTATCAAGCATTTTAGTTATTGCTGGAATTCTTTTATTTTTTGTGATAGAGAAATTTATTCATTGGCATCATCACGGAGAAGATAAAGATGAAAGTGGTATTCATCCAGTAGGGAAGCTGATTCTTTTTACAGATGGATTTCACAATTTTATTGATGGGGCGATTATTGGTGCGAGTTTTTTGGTTAGTATCCCGGTAGGGATTGCAACAACACTGGCAGTGGTTCTTCACGAAATACCACAAGAAATAGGGGATTTTGCCGTTTTAATACACTCAGGGTACACGAAAAAACGTGCTTTATGGCTAAACTTTATTTCTGCTCTCGCTTCCGTTCTTGGGCTTGCGATTGTTTTTATTTTTGGAAATATAGTTGAAAATGTTGCTCTGTGGTTTATCCCTATCGCTGCTGGAGGATTTATATATATAGCAGTTGCAGATTTAATTCCAGAACTTCATAAAACAAAAGAATTAAAACATTCAATAATTCAATTGGGAATAATAATGCTTGGCATTATATCAATGCTCGCTCTGCTTTTACTCGAATAAAATAAAAACCACTCATAGATAGAATAGAGTGGTTTTTATTTAATTCACACGAGAGGCGAATTATTTTACAGCTTCCTTAAGAGCCTTTGCTGCTCTAAACTTAGGAACTTTTGTTGCAGCTACTTTGACTTGTTCTCCTGTCTTTGGGTTGCGAGCCATGCGGGCTGCACGTGCCTTGACAGAGAAGATCCCAATACCTGCGATTGATACCTCGTCTCCTTTTTTCAAAGTAGCAACGATAGCATCAAACATTGCGTTCACAATTTCTTCAGCTTGTACCTTTGTACCACCAAGCTTTTCATGAACGAGTTCTACTAATGCTTGTTTATTCATTATTTTTTGTGTATTTTTTTAAAAAAACAAAAAAATATACATTCTATCTGAATAATATTCGACCGTTTGCAAACGATCCCTAATAAATAGGTATGATGTTATTATATACCAAGCTAATTTTAATACAAGCCCCCACACCTATATTCCCATTATTCTGCTTTTTCAATAAAAAAAGGTTATAACTCTATAATTCAATCAAAAATATGAAATGATTAGGAATTTTGCTTAACAGAATAAAAGCTATGGGAATATAGGTGTGGGGGCAAGCCCCGAATTACATTATTCTACCTTGCATATTCGATGATTCGGTTTTCTCTTATCATTGTGACGCGGATTTCACCAGGGTAAGTGAGTTCTTGCTCAATTTTCTTGGCAATGTCACGAGCCATTTCTTTTGCTTCAAGGTCTGAGACTTTTTCTGGGGTAACAAATATGCGGATTTCGCGTCCAGCTGATAGAGCGTATGATTTTTCTACTCCTTCAAATGTTTTTGTTAGGGCTTCAAGTTCTTGTAATCGTTTTAGATAATTTTCAACACTATCACGTCGAGCTCCAGGGCGTCCACCAGAAATCATATCGGCAGTTTGAACAATTACAGCCTCAAGAGATTCATGAGGAGTATCATCATGGTGACTTTTCATTGCTGTTATAATGCGTGGGTCGGCTCCGAATTTCTGCAAAATTCTTATACCTATATCTATATGTGTACCTTGGACTTCGTGGTCTAAAGCTTTACCAATGTCGTGGACAAGTGCGCCCGCCTTAGCGATTTGGACATCAGCGTTAAGTTCTTCAGCAAGCATTCCGGCAATGTAAGCCATTTCAATAGAGTGCTGAAGAACATTTTGTCCATAAGAGGTTCTGAAATATAGACGGCCAACTATGGCACTAATACGTGGGTCAAGATTTAATATCCCACATTCATAAACTGCTTGGTCTCCCTTTTCTTTTATTATTTTATTTATATCTTCCTGAGCTTTAGCAACTATTTCTTCAATTTTAGCTGGTTGAATTCTCCCATCTAAAATTAAATTCTCAAGCGCCAGACGTGCAACTTGCCGGCGGACAGGGTCAAAAGATGAAATCACAATAGCTCCCGGAGTTTCATCAATTATCAATTCAACCCCAGAGGTTTTCTCAAAAGCACGAATATTTCTTCCTTCCTTACCGATTATTTTACCTTTGATATCATCATTTGGGATATTTACTGAAGTCGTCATCATCTCACTTGCCGTTGATGAGGCAAGACGATTGATACTAGTCGCAAGGATGTCTTTTGCCCTGCGGTCAAGTTTTTCAGTGTTGAGACCTTCCATTTTTTGCATTCTTATAAGCAAATCTTCTTCGTATTTTGTTTCTATATCTTTAAATAAAACTTCTTTAGCATCGTCGCGCGTTAGGCCAGCAACTTTTTCAAGTGCTTTTTCTTTTTCAGCCTCCATGCCATCAACCCTTTCTTTTACTTTCTTTACTTCTTCTATTTTAACTTTTATCTTCTCTACTTCCTTATCTATCTCTACTTGACGGTTATCGAGTATCTCGTCTTTCTTTATGAGACGATTCTCCGTCAACTTCCACTCTTCCTCCTTTTGCTTTGTCTCCTTATTAACTTCGTTCAAATGCGCTTCTCCTTTTTTCTTGGCTTCGTCTATAACTTTTTGGGCATCTTCTTTTGCCTTCAACATTATCTGCTTGATTTCAAGCTCCATAGAGCCCTTCTTACCAAGAGAAATAACGAGACGTAAATAATACCCAACTCCAACACCTACTACGAGAGTCAGAGCCCCGATCATTATTATTGTTAAACTCATAGTGACTTTTTGCCGCTTTTAAAACACAGAGATTATTCCACCCATAAATGGGCAGTTTATTCGAACATGTATGATTGATTTAGAACAAGACTGAAAATTAAATAAATTCATAAAAAAATCGATATCGTGACTGCATTAAAAAAGCGAACATTTCAATAAAACTTTTAAAATTCGATACTTCCATAATACTCCAAAACCGCGGTTTTGTCTAGAGCCTAATTAGTCGGCAGAATTATGGTGGTAAAGGGAATGCCCTCCGACCTAGGTCGGAGGGCATTTTTGTTTGTATATTATTTTCTAAAATAATTTTTAATAGCGAATTCAAATTGCTCAACAAACATTCTTTTTAGTGGATCAAGATTGTGAGACTCATAAAACACTAAAATTGCTTTTTTATAATCAACCTCTTTGACGCTTCTGTATGATAGTGGGCAGTAATTGTGAGCGATAAGTATCGCATTTGCGAGTAGTCGCGCTGTTCTCTTATTTCCGTCTTCAAATGGTTGTATATAAGAAATAATAGATAAAGATAGGAATGCTTTTATAATTGGATCTACTTCTTTGTTTATTCTCTCAGTCATTTTTTTTATAGCTTCTTTTATCTGATATTCATTATCAAGCGGAATATAATTTGTCCCCGTAATCCCGACTGGAGATTTTCTAATTCCATGATTGACTCCTAATCCTTCCGTTATAAGTTTATGTAGCTCCTCTATTTTTTTTATAGATATTGATTTGAAATAAGAAGTATTTTTATTTATAAAATCTAAAGTAATTTTATGATTCAAAATCATAATGGCTTCTTCTTTTTTATGTCCTTCAGCTTCAATTTTATTTTTGATTAAATATTCTGTATCCAGCAGCGAGTAAGTATTTCCTTCTATTTGCGATGATTTCCAAGATAATTCTATGATAAATCTCTCCATTTCTAGTTTTTTTATGGTCGGAGAAATTTTATTTATATTTTCTCTAAATTTATTGTTAAGAACGTTTATTTTTTCTAGTTGTTCTTTTGTAAATAAATTATTTATTTTTTCAAAAATGTTAAATTCAAAGTTTTTTGAGATAAGAACCCTCTCATCTTGTGGTTTTTTGAAATAATCATCAATATCAATATATTTATGGAGAGTATCATTTTCCTTTGGTGTATATTTTGTAGAACGGCCACCACCCACTTTTTTTACTAGGTTATTCTCAATAAGTATATTTAAATCACGGATAATAGAAAAACGAGTAATTTCTAACTCATTTTTGTTTATAAACTCAAGAATTTCTGAGATACCGATTTGGGTATTTTCTGTTATAAATCCTAATATTTTTTTTTGTCTTTCTGTTAATTTAATCATTTGTTGCACTAATTGTAGCATTATGCAACAAATAATGCAACAAATAGAAAGCCCAGCAAGGACTTACCTCGGGGATACTAGAGGAAAGACCTTGCTAGGTTTTTTGGTATTTTTTATTTTCCAGCTTTTTGTTTTGTGATAATGTCGTCGACGATGTTGTATTTCTTTGCTTCATCAGCGGTCATCCAGTAGTCGCGGTCGGAATCTTTATCAACTTGGTCAATTTTTTTATTTGTATTTTGGGCAAGAATTTTATTCAAAGTATCTTTTGTGCGAAGGATGTGTTTTGCATTGATTGCAATATCACTTGCTTGGCCTTCGGTGCCTCCCATAACTTGGTGAATCATAACTTCTGAATTTGGGAGAGAAAATCTTTTGCCTTTTTGTCCCGATGAAAGAATAAGTGCTCCCATTGATGCAGCTATGCCGACGCAAATTGTGGAGACATCACTTTTTACAAAATTCATTGTGTCTATAATTGCAAGCCCAGCTGTAACTGAACCGCCAGGGGAGTTGATATAAAGTGAAATATCTTTTTTTGGGTCGGTATGGTCCAAATAAAGAAGCTGAGCGATAATTAAATTAGCGACGTGGTCGTCTATTGGACCACCAAGGAAAATAATGCGTTCGTTTAAAAGGCGAGAGTATATATCATAAGCTCTTTCGCCGAATTGTGATTTTTCTATAACTGTTGGTATAAGCATAAGGCTATTATAGCATATTGATAATAATCCTGTGGAACGATTTATTGTGTTTCTAAAAACTTAAACACCTTCTCATTTTCTAACATTTGTTCTACGTACGAACGAGCACGAGTGGGGTCGGCATCTTTGTACATAGTTGTGATTTGTGTAACGTCTTTTACAATTTCTTCTTCGGTTGGTTTTAGATTTTCTTTTTCAGAGATTGTATGGATTATCATTTGAAGTTTCGCGCGTTTCTCTGCGTCTGCTCGCCATTCTTTTCTCAAATCCGCATCGGTTTTATTTATTTGTTTTAAATAATCTTCTAGTTTTAATCCAGCATTTGTGATGTCTGCTTCTAGCCGATACATTATTTTATCTATCTCACTTTCTATTAAAATCTCAGGAATTTCTCCTTCGGTTAGTTTCACTAGCTCTTCCACTATCACAAGGCGCAGTTTGTCTTTCTGCTCGGTTTCCTTTTCTATTTTTATATTACTGCGAATTTTTTCTTTGAATGCCCCAGCATCTTTGAAGTCACCAAAAGTTTTTGCGAATGCATCATCAAAAATAGGGTATTCACTTTCTGGAATTTTATCTGCCGATGAGGCAGATTCAGCATGGGCTTTTGCATGTTCCCCGCCTGCTCCCGAATGATCGTGAGGGCGGGCAGGTTCTTCTGTCATGTTCTCATGGCCAACATGATTACTACCACGAGCCTGCTCAGCTCGCATTTTGCGAAGGTCAAGAATTACTTTTTCTACATCTTTTTCATCAACAATAATTTCTCGCTTGTTGTCCTCTTTTCCACTTTGTTCTTTTGCAATTTTTTTATAATCAGGAAGTTTCATTTCTGGAAGAACAGCAGTGACGATTTTGAATTCTAGGTCAGAACCCTTTCCGATTTTTGTAATTGCGATTTGTGGACGACCGATAGCATCTATCTTATTCTCTTCCAAGATTTTCATATAATTATCCATCAATGCAAGCTCTGCCGTTTCTTCCAATAGTTCCATTTCTTGAACGTTTTCTTTCACAATTCCACTCGGGGCTTTCCCTTTTCGAAAACCAGGAAGTTCAAGGCGCTCGCCGATTCTTTCGAGCGCTTTGCCCTCATATTTCTCAAATTCAGCGACTTCTATAGAGCCCACTATTTCTATTTCGCTTTTTTCTAATTTTTTTATTGTTGTTTTCATAGTATCCATATCTTATATGGATGAAGCACTTTTGTCAAAAATCTTTAAGTATCCATTTTGGTACCTTAGAAATTAATATATTTTTAGTATTTAAATTGAAAATGATATATGGGGACGTGACCTACGATATAGAGACCAGAAATAAAAGTAACCCTCCTCGCGGAGGGCTACCCTTGGATGTAATACCCTAACAGTTTATGGATAAACCATTAGACTCTTAGAGTATATCTTTATATAAAGACATAGTCAATAGTTGAATGATTTTTTAGATTTATTAAAACCAAATTGCCACCAAGATAGGCACAAGAATCAAGGCGATGATGTTTAAGATTTTTATCATTGGATTGATAGCAGGCCCCGCTGTGTCTTTGTAAGGGTCGCCAACTGTGTCTCCGGTAACGGCTGCCTTGTGTGCATCACTTCCTTTACCGCCATGATTTCCAAGTTCAATATATTTCTTGGCATTGTCCCATGCGCCTCCACCCGAGGTCATTGAGATGGCGAGGAATATTCCAGTCACGATTGATCCAACGAGAAGTCCACCGAGTGCTTCAGGGCCAAGTATGAACCCAACAAGTATTGGAGCAAGAACTGGGATTAATGCTGGAAGAATCATTTGTTTAATGGCACCAGTTGTGACGATATCTACGCAAGTTGCATAGTCAGGTTTGCCTTCGCCTGTCATAATACCTTTGATATCGCGGAATTGTCGGCGAACTTCTTCCACAACTTTTCCTGCGGCTTTACCAACAGCTTCCATACAAAGAGCTCCGAAATAATAAGGAAGCAATCCACCGAGCAAAAGTCCAGCGATAACGAGAGGATTGCCGAGGTCAAAATTTAATTTGTGTCCTAGGTCTGCGAATTCTTGTGTATAAGATGAGAAGAGGACGAGTGCAGCGAGTCCGGCGGAACCAATAGCGTAACCTTTTGTAACCGCCTTTGTTGTGTTGCCAACAGCATCAAGTGGGTCTGTAACGGCACGAACACTATCAGGTAATCCTGCCATTTCAGCAATACCACCGGCGTTATCTGTAATAGGTCCGAATGAATCGATGGCGACAATGATACCAGTGAGAGAAAGCATCGACATTGCAGCGATTGCAATACCATATAGTTCTCCGAAATAATATGAAGCTAAAATTCCCGCGACAATAGAAAGAAGTGGAAGAGCTGTGGACTTCATTGAGATTGCTAAGCCCTGAATTACGTTTGTGCCGTGTCCTGAAAGGGACGCTTTTGCGATAGATTTTACCGGATTATATTTTGTTGAAGTGTAATATTCTGTGATGACAATGATAAGAACCGTGACGATTATTCCGACGAGAGCACTCATATATAGATTGCCAACTGAGTAAGTAGTTTGCGCTGACATTAGCCATTTTGTAATCGGGTAGAAACCAATTGCAGAAAGAATTGCAGAAATAGCAAGTCCTTTATACAAAGCCCCCATTATGTTTTTCTTTTTTCCAAGACGAACGAACCATGTTCCGATAATTGTAGAAATAATTGAAACTCCGCCGATAGCGAGAGGGTAAATTATGGCATTATCAAATCCAGAAAATACCAGAGAGCCCAAAAGCATAGTTGCAACAGATGTCACAGCATAAGTTTCAAATAAATCCGCCGCCATACCTGCACAGTCACCAACATTATCTCCGACGTTGTCGGCAATAACTGCGGGATTTCTAGGGTCATCTTCTGGGATTCCAGCTTCAACTTTTCCAACGAGGTCTGCCCCGACATCAGCAGCTTTTGTAAAGATTCCACCACCCAAGCGAGCGAAAACTGAAATCAAACTTGCTCCGAAAGAAAGTCCGACGAGTGACCTGACTGCACCAGCGCCGACAAAATGAGTTGCGATTAAATAAAATACTGTAACTCCTAAAAGAGCAAGACCAACAACAAGAAGTCCAGTGACACTGCCTCCTTTGAAAGCAAGACCGAGGGCTTCTTTTAATCCTTTTTTTGCTTCTTCTGTGGTGCGGACATTTGCCCGAACGGAAACATTCATTCCGATATATCCGGCAAGAGCCGAAAGAATTGCTCCAACTAGGAAACTAACAGCCATCATCCATCCAAGCATTGGGACAAAACCAATTATTAAAAATAGAACGACCGCGATAACGCCAATTGTTTTATATTGACGATTCAAATATGCTTTTGCTCCTTGCTGAATAGCAAGTGCGATGGCTTTCATTTTTTCATCGCCAGCACCTTTACTCATAACAACTCTAATTAAAAACAAACCGTAAACTATTGCGACTACTGAAGAAACAAGTGCAAATATTATAAATGGATTCATATATTTATTTTTTTAATTAATAATTAATAAACGTGGGTCAGGTTCGGAATAGTAGACTATTCGAACCTTCCCTAATTTAATTCGTACCGTCATCGACAATACCGTCATCTAGTATATCATCACTTTCTACATTTTCTTTAATTTGGTTGCCATTTTCTTCAAGGCCCTTTATATCTATTCTCCATCCAGTAAGTTTTGCAGCAAGACGAACATTTTGTCCTCCTTTACCGATAGCAAGAGAGAGTTGGTCATTTGCAACTTCCACTGTTGCCTTATGTTCCGCTTCATTTACTTCAATATTTAAGACATTTGCTGGAGAAATTGCACTTGAGATATATGTTCCTGCGTCAGGAGACCAAGGAATAATATCTATTTTTTCACCGTTTAATTCACTCATAACTGTAGTTACTCTAACCCCTTTTTGCCCGACACAAGAGCCAACTGGGTCCACATGTTCATCATTTGAGAATACAGCAATCTTGGAACGACTCCCAGCTTCACGCGCGATTGCTTTAATTTCAACAACTCCCGAAGCTATTTCTGGCGCTTCCATAGCGAACAATCCCTCAATAAGTTGTGGATGAGTACGTGAGAGTTTAAGATTTACTCCGCGTGGAGTTTCTTCTACTTGGTAAAGATATGCGCGAATTCTTTCTCCGCGTTTATAGAATTCACCGGGGATTTGTTCTTCTGGAAGAATTATTCCAGTGGCGCGATTGAAATCAATATAAACAATTCCTCTTTCTACTTTTGAAACGAAGCCGTTTATTATTTCTCCTTCTTTTGTTCCGTATTCTTCTATTATTGCACCTCTCTCTGCTTCGCGGATTTTTTGGATTATGACTTGCTTGGCTGTTTGCGCAGCGATACGCCCATAATCCTCTTTATTCTCAAGAGGGAATATTAATTCTTCGCCTGGGATGGCATCATTTTTTATTTTTTTAGCATCTTCTATTAAGATATGATGTTCTTCGTTAAAACGCACTCTTTCATCATCTTCAGCAATTTCTTCCTCATCATCTTCACTGGTCATTCTAACTAAAGTATCATCAACAGCTATTTTAATCTGGTAAAATTCCATTTTCCCAGTTTCTATATCAATCTTTGCTCTGATAATTTGACCTTTTTTGCCGTAATCTTTTTTATAGGCAGCGGCGAGAGCTTGCTCTATTGCATCAATTATTTTTTCTCGAGGAATTTTTCTTTCAACCTCAAGTTGTTCTAGGGCAGACCTCATTGTTTTTAAATCTAACATGGTAATTTTTAATGGAACCGAGCGAAATATAAAAATTTCCATCCCCACACCTACTTTGATAATTGAATCCCAAAGTAGGTGTGGGGGTAAGAAAAATATAGTCGCCTTGCTCCTTATTTTTCTAAAAATAAAAGCCCGGTTCGAGAACGGACTTACATAGGTAATGTTACCGCAATGCTTTTAATTAGTCAATGGAGATGATATAATTGTAAGTAGTTAGTTTATTATTAATAATTTATTAAATATGAAAAATCTATTAAAAATTTTTGTGTCAGGTCTATTTGTTTTTGGCTCTTTATTTATTGCAAGTAAAACCTTTGCTGTAACAGATATTGTTATCACCAATTTTGCCCCTAGTCCGACTAGTATTATTGAAGGTCAATCAGCAACACTTTCCTGGAAAGTAGTTGGAGCTAGTTCTTGTGATTTTTTTGATTATAACGGTGGAAGTAATATTTTTATTTCATCACATCCTATTTCAAACCCTACAGTTACAACCACAGTTTCAACTTCAGTTTATCCTGTAATCACAACAGAGTATGAATTAATATGTAAAAATTTTGAAGTAACAAAAACCACAATAACTCCTACTCTTGTTGTTACTTATCAGCCATCAGATTTGACGATAAATTCGAACGGTTCTTCTCAATACAATAATGCGAGATATCCTGCTGGTAACCCCGTAACTTTTCGACCAGGAGTGTGGAACTCTATTGGTTCTAGCACAAAAACATCTTTTTATAATTCTTACGAAATAATTTCTAAAACTGCAAGGTTAGACCAAAATGGTAACATTATTGAGCCAGCAACTATTCCTAATACTACATGGAAAGAAAATGCCCTCATTACCGGTAAATATAAGATGCCAATGATAGTTGCTGCGGGTCACGCAGTTTCAAATTTCTCCCCAGTTACTTTCCCAGCAGAGAATAATGGAGCCAATGGGACTTATACAGGGTATAAAGTAAGATTTTGTACAGATGTAGAGTCAGATGTCAATGAGTCAGATGAAGGGAATAACTGCACACCTTATTCATGTTGGTTTTCAGCTAGTGTTGCAAAAAATTACGGAATAGATTGGGGATGTGGTAATAGTGAAAATCCTGAAGTTCCTCTAAATAAACCTAATCTTAAAGCTTCAGTTCCAACTTATACTCCAGCAAAAGTAGAAGTTGGTGTTTCTAATTCATATACCTCAATAATTAGCAATACGGGAGATGTCTCTACCAATAAAGGTTTTTCAAACTTTTTCCAAGTAACGACTGATAAGGAAGACGAGACAATAGCTATAGGTTTAGACCCAACCACAATGGGGAAATTAAACGAAGGGGCTTCTGGTACTGCTTCTCAGGTGTATGTATTTGGTGAAGAAGGAACGTTTTTTGTCAGGGCTTGTGCAGATAAAAGCAATAGAGATAGTTTAGGTGAAATTACAGAAAGTGATGAAGGGGATAATTGTAGTGATTGGTTAGAAGTTATTGTTACAATGCCAGTTGACCCAAATGGTGGAAGTATAAGTGGAAATGATTGTGTTATAAAAATGAATGAAAGCAATTGTGAGACAACATTGACATTAAATGTTTATAAGCCGGTTACAAAAGCACCAACAAATGTCACAAAAAATATTCCTGAACCAAATACACTCGTTGTTCCTTCTGCGATTATCAATACTTTCCCAGTAGAAAAACCAAATATAACAGTTGATTATCCAAATACAACTTTCTTTTTGAATCACAACGGAGAAACTATTACTCCAAATGGTGCGACGATAAATGCGACATGTGCACCTAAAACGATTTGGAATGGAACAATCTGTGAGCCAAGACCTGATCTAATAGCTTCAATTCCATCTCCACTTTCGGTGATAGTTAAAACGCCAACAAATTTTTCCTCAACAATAAAAAATCAAGGCTCAATTTCAACAGGTAAAAGTTTTACCAATTTATTTCAAACATCAACACTTCCAGAAGGGGAAGGAACATTAACTGATTATGATGTACCGGGGATGTCTGCTCTTGCAGTTGATAAAACAGCGGTCGCTTTACAATCGATTTCGTTTGAAGCTACTGGAACATTTTATATTAGAGCTTGTGCAGATAAAAATTCTGCTGCTGGTCTAGGAATAGTTATAGAGTTAGTTGAGGACAATAATTGTAGCGCATGGGTTCCTGTTGATATTTCGCCTGAAGGTGGTACTGTTGGAACTCTTTCTGGAGATGATTGTGAGATAGAAGAAAACGCAAGTGATTGTGAGACAACTTTGACTATAGACATTATTAATCCTATAACAGGAAAAGAAACTAATGTTACTAAAAATCCAAACAATACAATTGTCGTTTCATCTGCTGTCATTCCTACTTTCCCAGTAGAAAGGAAAAACATTCCAGTTGCTTATGGGGGAACTACATTTTTCCTTAATCATAATAGTTTACCACTTGATATTCTGCCGGTTGGGGCAAGTTGTGAAAGTGGAACAGGATGGGATGGAGGGAAGTGTGTAGCGTCTATTGGTGACGATACAAGTGTAGATACAGGCACAGGTACAGGTACAGGCACAGGTACAGGCACAGGTACAGGTACGGACACCGGGGATAATATTTTTGGTGGTAACGGTGGAAACTTATTAAAAATAACCTTTACCCCAAATCCAGCTAAAATATTTAAAGGAAGATCTTCTGTTCTTATGTGGACTTCAAATGCTGATAATTGCAAAGCTCTTAATGAAACAGGATTTGGTGAATGGAGTACAGGAACTAATAACCCAAATGGTAGCTCAACGGTAGTTCCATTGAAAACAACTGTTTATAAAATTTCTTGTACAAGAGATAACATAACTGAATTTAAGCAAGCTACCATTACAGTTAGTAGTATAAAAATTATAGAAACGTAAAAAACACTCAAAAAATATTTATGATGAAATTAATTTTCGGATTCTAATCTTAATTTTAGTTGTAAAATTGTCTCAAGTTTTAATTTTGATCTTACCCAAGCTTTCTGTTTTTCTGTTATAAGCTCACCAAGACCATGGAGAATATTGTTATTATTCATCTTTTCTAATTCTTTAATGCATACTTCAAGAAATTTTTTATATGACATTCCTGTTCTTTTTTCTATAATTTCTTTATTAATTTCCCAGTTATTTTTTGAGAAAAACCATACATCAAAAATATCACGATTAGTTATTCCTAGTCGTTCGTGCATGGCTACAAGCTTATGAGCAAACATATCTTCTTTGACCATTACAAGCATTGAAATACCATTAAAGGCACGAACTTCATATTTTGAATCAAAAGACCTACGATTAATCTCAATTTTTATATTCTGAGCATTTTTTTCTTTATTCTCATACGATATTAAAAATATTAGATTAAATCTTTTCTTTTGAGATTCTTTTACTTCTCCATATTTTCTCCCTATTTTTTCAACTTGTTCAAAGATGTAATCTTCTTTTGATTCATCTAAAATATCAATATCTAAGTCAACAGAATAACGATCAAGTCCATAGAACAAATAAGCAGCCGTTCCACCTTTAAAACCTAAATATGGGCTAATTGTCGTATCCGAGTAAATATCAATAAGTATCTGTACGAGAATATTTTTATGTATTGGATAATTTAATGTCATATTTATTTAGTAGTTTTATAATCCTTATAATATTTTTGCACAGTTTTTGCCATTTTTTTATTATTATAAATTGGCAACATTTCAAATACCTTATCCCAATCAAGCGGAGAATGATTATCAAAATAATACTTTTTACTTCTATAAATTGTATCCAAGAAAGCTCTTTCTTTTGAAGCAATAGCATATTCACCTGTTTGATCTATTCCTTTTGGGTTACTTAAAATAGAATCCTTCATTTTTACAAAAGAATAAGTTTGTCCGTCACATTTAATCTCCCTCTTTAAATATGAAGCAATAAAAATATTTCCATAATATTGGAAAGTCATACCAGATGCACCTAAGACAGTTTCAAAACTTATATATGAGGGTCTAAAAATCTTAGTCGCAAATTCATATTTATCATAATTTTTATCTTTTGCATAAATACCTCTACGAATTCTAATAAGCTTCCCAGCTTTAACATAATAGTTCAATCTTACTTGCGATGCCGTTGTTTGAACATCACGCCAAAGCAAAGCGATATCTTTCGTTGAAAATACGCTATTCTTTGATCTTAATAGAATGTCTAAATATTCCCCTTTTTTAGCTTTATTATTCATATATCTACTGGAACTTAGGTTTAACCTAATCTCCAGTCCACATCCTAGCATAAATGGTATATTAATGCAATATCTCAATGATTGCATAAATAATTTTGAAGGTTTATAAAAAATTAGCAAGGACCGTCCTTGCTACTATGGAAAGGGTTTTGGAGCCCTGTGGATAAATCCCCACACCTATATTTTTATAGTCATAAATCATATAATATAAATATATGTTCTACTTATATATTTTAAAAAGTAAAAAAGACAATAATATTTACATTGGCTCAACAAATGATTTACGACGCAGGCTCTCGGATCATAATAATGGTAAAGTTTTTTCCACTAAAAGTCGTCGTCCTTTTGAACTTAGATATTATGAATCATATTTTGATGAGAGTGATGCAAGGAAAAGAGAATCGTCTCTAAAAAAGGACGGCAGGGCATTATTTCAACTTAAAATTAGGATAAAAAGGAGCCTGCAATAAAAATATAGGTGGCAAGGTGGGATAAATCCCCACACCTATATTTTTATTATTTTGAATACAAAATGTCTATTTTTACGCGATAATTTATTAGAAATACCAATTAAGTAGTTTTTTATTTAAAAGATGAAAATCTATAAAAATATAGGTGTGGGGATAAAAAGTGCATAAACCCCCACACCTACTTTTTCATCATTGTGCTTTATTTTTTAGGAATATTATTATTTATACTTGATTTATAAAGATATTTTATATATTTCTGAATATTTTAATGGCACAATATTAAAGCAATGAAAAAGTGGGTGTGGGGGTAAAACTCCTTGACATGATGCTTAATTACTTAGATAATTAGTACAAAGGCATATTGTTCGGATTTGTTTAATTTTATCTTGATAAATCCCCACACCCATATTCCCATCATTCTGCTTTTTTAGTAAAAATACCCTGCTGTTATATATTTTTGATGGAAATATAGGTGTGGGGATAAATAAGCGTTTGTCACGATAAATTTAAACAAATCCTCTTGAAAAAATAAACAAATAAATCATATCATGAAAAAGATGCTTTCTCTTCTGATGGGTCTTTTTCTTTCCCTGCTTATGTTTACAGGATGTGAAGAAGAACCGGTTGTGAATCTTAAGCCAATTATACGTGTTTTTTCAGCTTCGGCTGATTCGTGTGAGATTGGCGATGTTGTTACTATCCGATGGAGTGTAGAAAACGCTAGCATTGTGATAGTGAACAAAGACACGGTTCCTCTTTCAGGAACCAAGGAAATAGTGATAGATAAAAATATCACTGTTACCTGTACCGCCTATCCAATAGGCAATATGGATATAGCTCCTGCTCAACAGCAACTAAAAATTGTTGCAAAAGAGCCTACTGAGGTTCTGACTGTTGCTATTACTGCTACTCCCTCAGAAATTTTTGAAGGGGAAATGACAACTATCAGTTGGACTTCGGAAAATGCACTTTCCATTAAGGCAACCTTTGGTGGAGTAAATGGTCTTTCTGGTTCTACTGAGGTTGGACCTGGGGTTACGACAGATTACACTGTAACTGTTTATGGATTAGCTAATAAGTCAGCTACAGCTAGTGTCACCGTTGTAGTTAAGGATCCTGTCTTTACAGATGAGGAAAAACTACTTTGTTTAGCTCCATGGTCAAAAATCAAGTTGGAATTCCAACAAGAATCTGGTTATCCCTGGGTTGAGGCAGACATATGGGAATGCATGAAGGATGATTTGATAAAATTTTATCTTACACCTTCTAAAATAGGGGTTTATGATAACGGTGAAGTTCGTTGTGGCAGTGAGAATGAGACTCAAGAGGGGTCATGGTCTTTGACTGGATCTGTGTTGACTTTGTGTGAATATAATAATTATAATATTATGACACTTACAAAGGACACTTTAGTCTGGGTGTATTATCCAGGCAGTCAAAAAGATGCCAATAGGGAAACCTTTATACATCCGAAATGAACTCTAATTGGTTTATAAAAAGGAGCCGTTGCGTTTTCACGTAACGGCTATTCTTTTTGCTCATTACTATTCTTAATATACTTTTTATGTGGTATAATTCTAATAATTAAGATATTTTATTTTTTAATATTATCTTTAGTTTTAATAAATATTTTTTTTATTATTATAAATTTATCACTATGAAAAATCTATCAAAAATTTTTGTGTTAAGTATTATTTTGGTCGGTTCATTATTTTTTGCAAATAATGCTTCTGCTCTTACTGGAATTACCGTTCAAGCCAGTGTATCTCCTACTTCAGTTGCATCAGGGAATCCTGTAACTCTTACTTGGTCATCAACGATTGCCACTACTTGTGCGATTACTGTTAATGCTGGAGGAGTTCCTATAGGAATTAATAATACTTTACCATTACCATTTGTACCATCAACATTTCTACAAAAGTTTGCGAGTTTATTAGGGATAAAAGAAGCTGAAGCAGCAACTCCCTCTGGTTCTGTCGTCTATAATCCTACTCAAACCACAACTTATACTGTAACTTGTAGTAGGTCTGGATATACTTCAGTTGCAGCGTCAGCAACTGTTACTATCGGTGGTGGTGGGCCTAATCCCTCAGGTGTTTTAAATGCCAATGATTGTCCTGTTCAGGCAGGATATAATAGTTGTAATTCCCAAATAAATTGGAGTGTAGCAAATCCTATTGCTAATGCAATTTCTAGAGTTGTAACAACTCCTTGGAATACTGATGTAATAGCTCCAACATCATTGACTTCAGGCAGTACTACTTACCCTATAACTATTGTTGGTGATGATACTAATCAATATCGCACAGCCACTAGAAGCTTTCGTCTTTTCTATAACGGAGTACAGTTATCTTCAGATTCGGCAACGGCTTCTTGTACTTCTGGTACCTTATGGAATGGGATGAATTGTGATTCCAATGTCTACGCACTTTCAACTGAATCTGCTGGAACTGGCACGGGGTCTTTCACCGGATCGGGGAATTATTTATTAAATCGAACTGCCTATATTACAGCTACTCCAAGTTCAGGTTCAACATTTGCTGGGTGGACTGGTTTATCATGCTCAGGTCCTAGTGGCTGTTCTTGGGTTTATGATGCTGATTGTAACGATGGACAGGTTACAATGAATAGAACAGTGAGATGTATTGGTACGTTTAATTTAATTTCTCAAACTGTGACTGTTACACTTACAAAAAAAGATAATCCTAGTAAAAATTTAGTTAAAAAAAGTAGTTCTGACTCTAGTGGTATTGGTACGGCATATTTAGTGGTTAATGTTAGTGGTCTTACTTCTGGAGGTTGTATATTAAAAAATAATACTGATGGTACTACATATGGTACATTTTATAATAATCTTAGTCCCCAGCCAAAAAATGTCTCAAGCCTACAAAACAACAGTAACGATTTTCAGCTTGATTGTACTAATTCTTCTTCTCCTACTACAAAAAGTGCAATACAAAATGTATTGGCTCAATCTGGAACTCTAGCTGCGACGTATTCACCTGCCTGTACAATTTCTTCGGGACAAGGAAGTTGTAATATTCCGATGAATTGGGGGACAACAAATCCAAAATCTGGGGTAACGACTACTTTAACGGGAGGAACTTCTGTCGTTTCTGGGAATTCTGGTAGTAACACCAATGTAACATTTAGTGGAAGTGCTATTTCTGTAGGGGGGACTAGTGGAACAGTGACTCTTACTTCTAAAAATAAAGTTGATGGAGAAAATAATGGAACTTCTGTTGATAATATACTTGCTAGTTTACCGATTACTGTTAGCTGTTCTCAAACTCCGGTAGCTACATCTTGGAATGGATCAGTATGTGCACCTGTCGGAGTTATTCCAACTGTCACAAGTCCAACTGCAACTTCTGTAACTTGTAATAGCGCAACAGTTGGGGCAAATGTTACATCTTTAGGTGTTCCTGCCACTCTTTCTGCCCGCGGGACTTCTGTTACTATTGGTTCACCAGGAACTTGTGTAGACCAAGGAGGTAGAACAACTGGGGTATATACAATGTCTAAAACGGGGTTAACTCCAAGTACTATATACTATGTGTATGGTTGTGCGACGAATACAACTGGAACGGGATGGACAGTTACTCCTGCCTCATTCACAACTCCAGCATGCCCTGCTCCTAATCTCACAGCTTCAGCTCCAACACCATCTTCTGCTTACATAAACGTTGCTCAAACTTTCACTTCAACAATTACAAACAATGGTAATGCTTCAACAGGTGCAAGCTTTAGTAATTTCTTCCAAGTTGCATCATCGGCCAACGGTGGAGGAACTATTACCGACAAAACATCTACTTCAATGACAACTCTTGCTGCAAGTGGAACAAATACTATAAGTGTTAGTCATATATTTAGTTCTGCTGGAACGTATTCAATCAGAGTTTGTGCCGACAAGACTTCAGCGGCGGGTGGCGGGGTGATTACAGAATCGAATGAAGGCGATAACTGTAGCTCATGGACCAATGTTCCAGTTCCTGTTGATTCTTGTGGTCCCGGGAGTGGTTCTACCCCACAAAATCCTGAACCAACTGGAACAAGTGCCTGTACAATTGGAACGCTCAATTCAAGTTCTCCTGTTGATACTTCACTTCTCTGGAAATGGACTTGTGGAACAGTAACGACTTGTTCTGCCCCAAAGTATGGATGTACAACAGCTACAGATACTAATTATAATGCTACTGGACCTAGCAATATATATGGTTGTTCGCTTATTTGTTCAAACGGAGCATCAAACTATCCAACGTGTACAACTTGTCCGCCAGGTTCTGCAATAATAGGTGGAATATGTACCTCTGTCACTGTCTCTGTCACTGCTTCTCCAACAACTTACAATACAACTCCAAATACAAATGTTTCTTTCACTTACACTCCGACGACAAACTCAGGTTTAGTTCAATGTAAACTGTTAGATAATAATCAAGCAGATTTAACCGCATATGCTTCCGCAACTAAAGATGTAGTCAATACAAAAACTTATGCTTCTCCAAATGGAATTGGTGCCTACGGTTACTATATTCGATGTCAAAATACAACGACAACAGCGGTAGGGACTTCTGGTTTGATTACGGTGAATACGGCGTGTGCAACAGGTAGTGACTTTGTTTCTGGAGCTTGTCGAGTTAGACCAACAATCACAGCTTCATCAGGGGCAAATGGAACAGTAACACCAACAGGCGTAACAAGTGTTGCATATGGTTCTAATCAAATATATACTATTACTCCTATTACTAATTATTCTATAGCTTCACTAACAGTTGATGGAAGTGCTATCACTGTTGCTAATTCATATACATTTTCTAACATCACAGCCAATCATACAATCAGTGCTACATTTACACCAACTGCTTGTGCAAATGGAGCAACCAACCCTCCAACATGTACAACTTGTGTAGCAGGTTCAGTAATTATTGCCGGAACTTGTACCTCTGTCACTGTCTCTGTCACTGCTTCTCCACTAACTTACAATACAACTCCAAATACAAATGTTTCTTTCACTTACACTCCGACGACAAACTCAGGTTTAGTTCAATGTAAACTGTTAGATAATAATCAAACAGATTTAACCGCATATACTTCCGCAACTAAAGATGTAATCAATACAAAAACTTATACTTCTCCAAATGGAATTGGTGCCTACGGTTACTATATCCGATGTCAAAATACAACGACGACAACAGCGGTAGGAACTTCCGGTTTGATTACGGTAAATACGGAGTGTCCGGTAAATACAACTCTAGGAAACGGTATATGTAATCCTCCGTCGGGAACACTAACGATTAATCCGCTTAGTTGTAAAATAGGTGAAGGTGAAAGTAGTTGCCCTGTCAATATAAGTTGGAATACAATTTATCCGGTAAATTCTGTTTCTGCTGTTACGACAGAACCTAGTAATACGATTGTCGGAGGTGGAGGAACAGGAGTTTCATCAACAAACGCAGGCGCAGTAAATTATAATGTTGGAAACACATCAGTTAGCGGAGGAAGAATATTTTATCTTTATCACAATGGTGTAGAATTAAAGAGAGAAACAGTTAATGCGGACTGTACTGACACCCCTCAAACATTTTGGGATGGGAGTAAATGCGTCACTCCAAGTGGAACTCTTTCTTCGGGTGGTTGCTCAATTACAGAAGGAAATAGTAGTTGTAATGATGCTCAATTAGATTGGGCTGTAACAAACAAAATTGGTAATTCTAGAGTGGATGCAAGTTATGGAACTAGTCCTATAGTCCCTTCAACGACAGCAGTTTCAGGAACTGCAACGTTTTCTCTGGTTTATGGTGTTGAGAAAATACTCACCTTATATAGCGGGGCTTTGTCATTGAAAACATTATCAGTGACAGCAGGCTGTGCTCCTACTACACACTGGCAACTATTACCACTACCAGCAAAATGCGTAATAGATGCTCCAAGTGATACTACTATATTTGAAGCAAATCCATCTACAATCTTTGAAGGAAGGTCATCAACTCTCGCATGGGATTCACCTCTAGCTGATTCTTGTACTGGTACTGGATTTGATACGGGGGGAACAAAACAAGGTACTCGTATAGTATCTCCAATCGTAACAACTACTTACATCCTTACATGTTCAAATACTTCAGGTTCAAAAGAGAAAACTGTTGTAACAAAAGTTATCACTCTAATTATAAAAGAACAATAACCCCTCCGTCCTTTGGATACCTACCCTTAGCAGGGGAGGAAGAGTTCTGCTTGCCCCCACACCTACTTTTTTATAGTTTAAAAACGCAGGCTAATGCCTGCAATAAAAAAGTAGGTGTGGGGGCTTGCATTTTTTTTTAAACCTGCTAGTATAGAAACTATATTTATTAATAATTTATGTTGGTAGTTTGAATAAAGTAAGGTTACTCGTATATTTTATTCTTTTTATCAACCAATAAAAATATATGGCAGAAGAATTTAAGAGAGATAAACCCCATGTAAATGTAGGGACTATTGGTCACGTTGACCATGGGAAAACTACATTGACTGCGGCTATTTTAAAAATTTTAGCAAGACAAGGCACTGGATATGGTGCCAAGATTAGAGGAGTTGACCAGATTGACTCAGCTCCAGAAGAAAAAGCTCGTGGTATCACGATTGCTCTTTCTCACAACGAATACTGGACACCAGCGCGTCATTACGCACACATTGATGCTCCAGGTCACGCCGACTATATTAAGAATATGATTACTGGTGCCGCTCAAATGGACGGAGCTATTATTGTTGTTGCGGCTACAGATGGGGTTATGCCTCAGACACGTGAGCACATTCTTCTTGCAAAGCAAGTCAACGTTCCAAAAATTATCGTATTCTTAAACAAATGTGATATGGTGGATGACCCAGAAATGCTTGACCTAGTTGAAGAAGAAGTTCGTGAACTTCTTACAAAACAAGGATATGATGGTGTAAATGCTCCAGTAATCCGCGGTTCAGCTCTTAAAGCTCTTGATTCAACAAGCAATGATGATGAATGGGCAAAGAAGGTCTTAGACCTAGTAAATGCTCTAGATACTTACATTCCAATTCCAGAACGTGATATTACAAAACCATTTCTAATGCCGATTGAAGATATCTTCTCTATTGAAGGACGTGGGACAGTCGTTACTGGTAAGATTGAACGCGGAATAGTAAAAGTAGGAGAAGACGTTGAAATTGTTGGTATTAAACCTACAGCAAAAACAACAGTTACTGGCATTGAAATGTTCAACAAAAATTTGAAAGAGGGTATGGCCGGAGATAATGCTGGTGTCCTTATTCGTGGTATTAAAAAAGAAGATGTTACTCGTGGACAAGTTCTTGCAAAACCAGGAACTGTTACTCCTCACTCAGAATTTGAATGTGAAGTTTATATTTTAAAGAAAGAAGAAGGTGGACGTCACACACCATTCTTTACTGGATACAAACCACAATTCTACATTCGTACTACAGATGTTACTGGAGAAGCAACATTACCTACTGGAGTAGAAATGGTTATGCCAGGGGATACAGTTAAACTAATCGTTAAACTCGTAACTCCAGTTGCGCTTGAAGAACAAATGCACTTTGCCATTCGTGAAGGAGGTAAGACTGTCGGAGCAGGAGTCGTAACAAAGATCAACAAGTAAAACACGACACAAATTACAAATGGGGGCGAATGACACGAATTCAATTCGTAAATTCGTACACATTCGTGTATTGGTGTCGAGATAATTACAAACTATGGCAACAAAGAAAATTACAAAACCCAAAAAAGGAAAAGAGGAAATAGTTGTCCAGCTACGCATTCGCGTGAGAGCCTACGAGAATAAGATTCTTGACGCATCGGTCAAGCAGATTATGGATACCGCTCTACGTTATGATGCGAAAATTGTTGGACCTATTCCACTTCCAACAGAAATCAAAAAGTATACAGTAAATAGAGCATCGTTTGTATTTAAAAATGCTCGAGAACAATTTGAAATAAGAATCCATAAGCGTGTCATTGATATTTTGAATCCAAATCCAAAAACTATTGAGGCACTCACAAATCTATCACTACCATCCGGTGTTGATATTGATGTGAAAATGATGTAGGTAATAACTATAATTAACATGAAATTTATTCTTGGTAAAAAACAGCATATGATGCAGTGCTTTCTAGAAGATGGTACCGCAGTTCCAGCAACAGTAATTTCCGCTGGTCCTCTTATTGTGACTCAAGTAAAAAGTCCCGATATTGATGGCTATACAGCAGTACAGGTCGCATATGATGAACAAAAAACAAGTCGTGCGACAAAGGCGCATCTTGGGCATGTCAAACCTGCCCGCGATGCTTCTGGTGTTGCAGGCGGGGAAGGTGCTTATAAACATCTCCGAGAGTTTCGTGATATAGAAGAGATAAAAGAAGGAGATGAAATAACTGTTGGCGTATTCAATAAAGGCGACATAATAACAGTTTCTGGTATTTCAAAAAGTAAAGGATTTCAGGGTGTAGTTAAACGTCATGGTTTCCACGGAGGACCACGAAGTCATGGACAAAAACATTCTGAACGCGAACATGGTTCTATTGGAGGTGGTCTTCGTAATAAAGTACCTCGTGGAATGCGTATGGGAGGTCGTATGGGAGGAGACCGTATCACAATAAAAAATTTAGAAGTTATAGGTGTAGATAAAGAAAATAATCAATTACTCATCAAGGGTGCGATTCCAGGTCGCCGTGGAACACTCGTAGAAATTATTGGATAATATGGAAACACAAGTATACAATCAAAAAGGAAAATCTGTCGGGAAACTTTCACTCCCAGAATCAATCTTTGGTTTGTCTTGGAATGGTGACTTGGTTCACCAAGTTGTGACTGCGATGCAAGCAAATGCTCGCACCCCAGTTGCTCACACAAAGACACGCGGAGAAGTTCGTGGTGGCGGAAGAAAACCATGGAGACAAAAAGGGACAGGGCGAGCAAGGCACGGTTCCACTCGTTCTCCAATCTGGAAAGGTGGAGGAGTCACGCATGGACCTCGTAATGATAAGAGCTATGAACAGAAAATAAATAAGAAAATGAAGACAAAAGCGCTCTTTACGGTACTTTCAGAAAAATTCCGAAAAGGAAATATTCTTTTTGTTGAAGAATTATCTCTCAAAAATATCAAAACCAAAGACGCTGTTTCTATTATGAAAGAATTAAGTAGCGTAAAAGGTTTTGAAAAAATGATTGGAGGCAAAAGACCAAATACATACATAACTTGCCCTGCAAAAAGTGATATTTTGAAGAAAAGTTTTGCAAATATTAAAACGGTTGAAATTGATGAAGTTCGAAATATAAACCCGGTGGATTTGCTTGCTTTCAAGTATATTATTATCTCACAGCCCGCAGAGAGTTTCGCTTTCTTGGGTGGGAAGATGGAGAAACAAATTAAGAATTAAGAATTAAGAATTCATGAAATCAGAAAAAGCAAAAAAGAATAAAGAAGAAACAGTAGACAAGACAAAGAAAGAAAAAACTCATCCACTTATAAAGGGTGCGCGTATTACAGAAAAGTCAGCTCTAAATGCAGAAAAGGGTATTTATACTTTCAACGTAAAACCAGAAGCCAACAAAAATGAAATTAAAAAAGCCATTAAGTTTATATATGGGGTAATTCCAGTGAGAGTTTCAGTTACACAAATCGCAAAGAAGACTGTCACTCGTCGCGGAGTAGTAAGTGTAAAACAAGGAGGCAAGAAAGCGGTTGTACATTTGAAGAAAGGAGACAAAATAACATTTGCATAAATATGAAAACATATAAACCTACAAGTCCATCAAAGCGTCATCAGACTACTGTGTCATACCGCAACGTCTTGACCAAGAGTACTCCGGAGAAATCTTTAACAAAAGGTTTCAAGCGTTCTGTCGGAAGAAATAACCAAGGACGCATTACTACTCGCCACAAAGGGGGTGGACACAAGCGTCTTTATCGTGAGATAGACTTTATGTACAACAAGAAAGATATTCCTGCCAAGATAACTTCCATAGAATATGACCCCAATCGTAATGCATTCATAAGTTTGGTCTGTTACAAAGATGGAGAAAAGAGATATGTTATCGTTCCCAAATCAATGAAAGTCGGAGATAGTTTCATCGTTTCAGAGAAAGCTCCACTTACAGTTGGTAACAGATTGCCTCTTAAAATAATTCCAATCGGAACATTCGTTTACAATATAGAAATAAAACCAGGCAACGGAGCAAAGCTCGCACGTAGCGCAGGAGTATTTGGACAAGTTGTTGCGAATGACTTGGGATACACAAATATAAAAATGCCATCAACTGAAATCCGAAAAGTTCAAGAAAATTGTTACGCTTGTGTTGGAGAAGTTTCAAATTCTGAATACAAACTTCAGAACTTTGGTAAAGCAGGACGTTCACGCTGGAAGGGAATTCGCCCAACAGTTCGTGGTACTGCTATGAACCCAGTTGACCATCCACACGGCGGAGGTGAAGGACGCCAAGGACGCGGGCTTCGCAGAGCAAAAACTAAATGGGGTAAGCCATCAGGAAAGGGACAAAAGACAAGAACACCAAAGAAGTATTCAAATATGTGGGTTGTTAGCCGTAGAAAGGTGGGAAAATCAAAGAAATCATAACAAAAAAACTCTATCATCAAAAAATACCCATAAGGGTATTTTTTGATGAGCATTTTAACTCAACCCATCCCCAGCCCTTCCCAAAAGGAAGGGGGCAGAATTCAAGTCCTTCCCTTTGGGGAGGATTTAGGAGGGGTCAATTAATTAAGAGACCTCCCCTCAATCCCCTCCTTAGTAAGGAGGGGAGGAAATACATTTTTTGATGTATAATACAAGTATATGGAACAAAAATTATCTGAGAAAAAAAGGTTTTCGATTGTAGCTCGTTTTAAAAGTATGACTCATGCATGGCGAGGACTTGGTATTTTTATAAGAACAACCCACAATTCATGGGTCCAAATATTTTTCGCCGTGGTCACTGTATTTTTAGGACTTATTTTAAAGATTTCTAGCACAGAATGGGTTATGATTATTTTTGCGATAGGAATTGTTTTAATCACCGAAGCTCTAAATACCGCATTTGAAATAGACATTGATTTAACCTCACCTACTTATCATCCCTATGCCCGCGACACCAAAGATGTCGCCGCCGGGGCGGTTCTCATCTCTGTCATAATGGCAGGTATTATTGGTACCATAATTTTTCTCCCAAAAATAATAAATATCATATAATATTTGACTTTATTTTTAAATTTGCTAACATAAACCCACGAGCTCAAAAGAGCTCATTTATGTTGCAAAACATATCAATCAGATGACACGATCACTTAAAAAAGGTCCATATGTTGACGAAAGGCTCTTGAAAAAGATTGCCGGCAAGAAACCCCTAGAAACAGGTATGATTAAGACCTGGGCAAGGGCATGTCAAATTTCTCCAGAAATGGTCGGGTTCGTTTTTGGTGTTCACAATGGCAAAACACACGTTGAAGTTTTAATAACTGAAGACATGGTTGGACATCGTCTTGGAGAATTCTCACTGACCCGCAAATTCACTAGACACGGAGGTAAAATGCAGAAAGAATTAGAAACAAAACAGAAAGAATCTGAAATCTCCGCATCTAAATCCGCAAAAGCTGCTGTTGAATCAAAGAAATAGAACACGACACAAATACACGAATTAAGACGAATAACACGAATAAACAATGAAAGCATTTTTAAAAAATTATAGACAGTCCCCCCGCAAGGTTCGCCTTGTAGCGGAACTCATTAAAGGCAAAAGGGTTGCCGAGGCGCTTCTCTATTTAGATACATTACCAAAAAGAGCATCTGACCCTATAAATGCTTTACTTTTATCTGCTATTTCAAATGCTAAACAGGCAGGTGTTGCAGTAGATAATCTATATGTTAAAAATGTTACAGTAAATAAGGGTATAGTTTTAAAGCGTAGTATGCCACGTGCCCGAGGAAGTGCTTCTCGTATAAACAAAAGAACCAGTCATGTAATGCTTACTCTGATGGAGAAATTAAAATAATTTTATGTCAAAAGTCGTTCACCCATATGCTCATAGATTAGTTACTCTCCGCGATTGGAAATCACGTTGGTTTGCTGATAAGAAATATAAAACTCTTTTACAAAGCGATGTAGTTATTCGTGAATTTTTAGCAAAAAAGCTTCGTGGTTTTTATGTTTCTCGCGTAGAAATTGAAAGAAGTGTTAAAGCGACCAAAATCATGGTTTACACTTCGCGCCCAGGTATGATTATTGGCCGTTCCGGAGAGGGAGCTAGTAAGCTTAAAGCTGAAATAGTCTCAACTCTAAAGAAGAAAGGCATAGCTATCCCTGAAGATTTTAAATTTGATATTATGGAAGTTACCAATCCTGATGCAGATGCTACTATTGTTGCTTGTTCTATCGCTGAAGGTCTTGAAAAGCGTCTTCCTTTTCGTCGTGTTATGAAGCAAGCAATAGAGAAAATTATGTCTGCTCGTGGAGTAAAAGGGGCACGTATCTACCTGGGGGGGCGTTTAGCTGGAGCAGAAATTGCACGTTCCGAACAGATAAAACGCGGTTCTATTCCACTTCAGACTTTCCGTGCCGATGTTGATTTTGCTCGTGAGAAAGCACACATGAGTTATGGAGATATTGGTATCAAGGTCTGGATATACCGTGGAGAAGTTTTTTCCGGTTCAGCAACAAACACAAATAGAACTGACAACAGAGATAATAGAAGTGATAAACAATATAAATAATTTTTATGTTAACACCCAAAAAAGTAAAATTTAGAAAGTGGCAAACCGGTCGTACTGATATGACGAAGGTTACTCCTGATACACGTGGTATTACCGTTGCGTTTGGTTCATACGGCCTTAAGGCAACTTCTGGTGGACGTGTACGAGCAAATCAGATAGAATCAGCACGTAAGGTTACGTCTAGAACACTAGGTAAAACAGGGCGTATGTGGATTAGAATTTTCCCAGACAGACCTTTTACAGCAAAGCCAGCAGAAGTAGGAATGGGAAAAGGAAAAGGTGACCCACAAGGATATTGTCTAGATGTTCGTCCAGGAAGAATAATATTTGAAGTCGATGGAGTTTCTGAAGCAGTGGCCAAAGAGTCACTACGTAAAGCTGGAACCAAGTTGCCAATCACTACTCGTATTGTTGCACGGTAGTGCGACACCAATCCACGAATTCATGCGAATGACACGAATAAATTAATTTAATTAAAATCAATATGGAAAAACAAATTAAAAAATCAAATAAAATTTTAAAAGGCGTAGTTACTTCCGACAAGATGAACAAAACTATTGTCGTAGAAGTTACACGCTTTGTTGAGCACAAAAAATATGGAAAGAGAATAAAGAAAACAAAGAAGTATAAAGCCCACGATGAGAACAACAGTAAAAAGATTGGTGATGTAGTCGAGATAGAGGAAACTAAACCTATATCAAAAGAGAAACATTTTAAAATAGTATAGAGTGGATAGCGGAAAGGGAATAGAGAAATAAAATATATGATTCAAGATGGAACAATAGTAAATATTACAGATAACGCTGGCGGTAAGGTCGGAAAGGTTTTCAAAATACTTGGATCTTCAAAGCGTCGTTATGCTGGTATTGGAGATCGGCTTATTCTTTCAGTTAAAATTGCTGACCCAAGAAAGCTAATTAAAAAGAAAGATATTTGTCAGGCTGTTGTTGTTAGAACAGTTAAAGCTTATCGCCGAAAAGATGGTTCTTATATTCGTTTTGATGATAATGCTGTTGTTATTTTAGAAAAGGATAAGCTCGACCCAAAGGGTGGTCGTGTATTTGGTCCTATTCCAAGAGAGCTTGCAGAACGTGGTTACCAGAAAATTATTTCATTAGCTCAAGAAGTAATATAGTAGCGAATAGCGAAAAGAGTAAAGGGAATAGTGAATAAAAGAAAATATACTTGTCCCGTACTAAATTTTTGATTAGTTAAAAATTACAAAAATAAGAAAACGGAGGCAAAATGTTAAAGGTCAAAATAATAGTTTATTAATAAATTTTAGTACTGGGATGAAAATTAAGAAAGGAGACAATGTAATAATAATAGCGGGAAGCAACAAGGGGAAAAAGGGAAAAGTACTTAAAGCTATTCCTGCCGAGAATAAGGTTGTTGTTGAAGGTGTGAATTTGAGAAAAAAAGCTCACAAGTCCAAAAAGAAAGGCGACCCAAGTCAGATTTTAGAAATGGCAATGCCAATAAATGTATCAAATGTAAAGAAACAAGATTAATCAAACACGACACCAATACACGAATTAAAACGAATAACACGAATAAAAATAAAAACATGGAAACAGTTAAACAAAAAGAGAAAAAAGCATATACCGCTCTTAAGACCAAATATGGTTATAAGAACACGATGGCAGCACCTCGTCTTGTAAAGGTGGTTGTTGCAAGTGGGACTGGTTCTGGTACTAAACGCAACAAAGATCACAATAAGCTTGTCCTAGACAGATTGGCAAAAATTACAGGGCAGCGTCCTGCGACAAAGAGTGCAAAGAAATCTATTGCAAGTTTCAAAATTCGTATTGGTGACCCTGTGGGTGTTATGGTTACACTCAGGGGCGCACGCATGTATGGATTCTTGGATAAACTTATCAACGTTGCAATTCCTCGTACGAAAGATTTTCGTGGTATTGAAAGAAAAATTGTGGACAATATCGGTAATCTTACTATGAGTATAAAAGAGCACACAATTTTCCCAGAAACAGGTGACGAAGAATTGAAAGACGTTTTCGGCTCTGCTGTCACAATCGTAACAACAGCAAAAACCAAAGCCGAAGCGACAGCATTCTTTGAATTAATCGGAGTTCCGTTTAAGAAATAAAACTTTAAACCATAAAAGCCCTTATAAATAAGGGTTTTTATTTGTGTTGACAAATTATATATAACTATAGTAATATGTAAGTGTGCCTGTGGGCGTAAGCCCCTTCTCGGCTAAGGATTACCTAAGCTGAAGACAGGTACATAAAAAAACCCCAATTTCTTGGGATTTTTTTATGCCCAAAATTTAATCCTCATCTATACCGTCAGTATATAATTTCTGTCTGTTTCCAGACATGACACTCCAAAAAATTATTTTTCCATCACCAACTTTCTTTAAAATAATAATTAATTTACACTTTTTATCGTTTAAAATTGCATGAAATCCCCAATATTCTACCGGTTTTGTTTTGAAAAAGTTATCTTTACCTTTTTTATCTACTTTTTCTACTCCTGTCCTGTATTCTTGCAAAGTTCCAATTTTAGGGATTATTTCAACGGCTTTCTTCAATAACGTTAATTTTCTAATTTGAGCGCTAACATTTCTCGGCATACGATTTGATTTATATTGTAAATGATTAAAACCATCAGAATTTAAAGTGATCTTTTGGTGAAAATACGGACAATAAATCTCATTGTTTTTTGAATAAATAATCTTTGCTTTCTCTAGGCACTCACTTAATCTTAAATTTTCTTCCTCATTAAAATTTAAATCGGTAACCATTTGGAGATTATATTATTTATATAAAAATTTGTCTATTCTAGTGTTGCACGATATATCCAAAGAGGGAATAGTTAAATTAATTCAAGAAAAGGTTTTAGAATTAATCGCCAGATAGGGGCTAAGCCCCTATCTGGGCAAGAACCGCAAAGTTGTTATTTTATAACAATAGTGTATAATTCTCGGCATGAGAATACCAAATGTAATACAATTTTTTATAGAAAAAGATACAAAAAGTGGTTATACTGCTTCGGCTGTTGGGTATTCTATCTATACACAAGGTGAGACTCTCGATGAGACAGTACACAATATAAAAGAAGCCGTCGAGTGTCATTTTGTAGATAGGGGTTAAACCCCTATCTGAGGGAGCCTTATAAAATAAGGGTTTTTGTATGTATTGACAAAGAGGGTACATTTGTGATATAATATAAAGGGTAGTATGGTTCTTTGATATTTTTGGTTTTTGATTAATTTTGTTGGCTGTTTCAAGGACCTTTATGGATTTTTGAAACAGTTAACAAAATTATTTATTAAATCAAAATCAAAATGAAAACAGCAGTTTTTTCGTTATTTGTTACTATTTCATTCCTTTTGGTAAGTTGTGGTGAAAAGACCATTATCCTTACTGGCTATATACCGATAGGTCAGAAGCCAGTTATTACTTGGACACCGGACAAAATGTCTCCCGCATCCGATTCTTATGATTACGAGTTATTGATTACAGTAATTAGTGATGATGGGAAGGCTGTATCAGCACGATTTTCCGAAACAGCTTTTCCAGGTGGTATCTTGGTAAGATTCATAGACACATACCCGCCAGCCAAAGGGAAAAAAGTTTATGTAGAGATGGCTAAGTGGGAAGGGGTATACTGGATAAGGCAGGCCTCGTTTACTCCTTATGGAGAAAAAAAGTAAGGAATTTAGCGTAAATTGAATATCCGAAAGCGTAAGTTTTCGGATATTTATAATTTTTGTTGACATTTTTCTACTCATTTGCTAGTATAGGAGCACGTGAGTTTAGATCCGTTGTTCTCCTTCTTTGCCCGAACACGAAGTGTCTTAAGGAAGGCCAAGAAGAAAAATAACGAGATATCTACTCATATAAAAAGTGACTTTTATGTATAGCTATCCGCCACAAGCTAAAGCATGTTTGGCGGATGCTCAAAAATTATAGTCATTGCATTCCTTAATTTTATGGCAAAAACATCAGTTACAGCAAGACATTTAAAGAAATCAAAATTTAGCACACGAGAGACAAATCGTTGTTTTCGTTGTTCCCGTGCTCACTCTTATATGAGAGATTTCGGTTTATGTCGTATTTGTTTCCGTGAACTTGCAAACGAGGGAATGCTTCCAGGGGTTCGCAAATCAAGTTGGTAATCAAATGGATATGGATCCCATTAGAAGCCGCGATCGCAATTTAAATACAAACAAAATTATGAAAATGGTATACAGAAAAATTAATAGCTTAAAATGTCAGACACGCGAGTTGATCGCGATCTGCTTCTAAACGGGATGGATCAAATAGCAAACATGATGAATATGATAAAGAACGCAAGCTGTCGAGAACATGAGTTTGTCGTTGTTCCTCATTCAAAAATTAAATTTTCTATTGCAGAATGTTTAGTTAAAGAGGGTTATCTTAAATCTGTTACAAAGAAGACCAAAAAGGGTTTTCCTGTAATTGAACTCGGTTTAGCTTATACCGAAGATGGCACTCCAAAAGTGACTGGAGCAGACCGTGTTTCAAAATCATCATGCCGAGTATACAAAGGAGTTAAAGAAATTCGACCAACACGAAATGGTTATGGTTTAACTATCCTTTCAACACCAAAAGGTATTTTAACTGATAAACAAGCTCGTAAGGAAATGGTTGGAGGAGAAGTATTGTTTAAATTATGGTAAAGTAACACGACACCAATACACGAATGTGTACGAATGTCACGAATAAAAAACTATGAGTAGAATTGGAAAACAAACAGTTATAATCCCCGCAGGTACAGAAGCAAAACTTACTGGTATTACTTTTTCTGTAAAAGGACCAAAAGGCTCGCTCACCCGTAGTTTTCCAGGGGATGTAACATTACATATTGCTGGCAATGAGATTACTTTTACCCCAAATAAAACAGGTGACCGAACCGTAAATGCTTTATGGGGAACTTACGCTTCGCATGTAAAAAACATGGTGATTGGTGTAAACGAAGGATATTCCAAGAAGCTCGTATTAGAAGGAATTGGTTTCAAATCAGAAGTTGCAGGTCAGTTTCTTAACTTAGCTCTCGGATTTTCTCATCCAGTCAAAGTTATAATACCAGCAGGAATAACTGTTACGGCAGAGAAAAATAATATTACAGTTTCAGGAATAGACAAGGAGTTGGTTGGTTCATTTACTGCATCAATCCGTGCTATGAAGAAGCCAGAACCATATAAAGGAAAAGGATTTCGTTATATAGATGAAGTTATTCGTCGTAAGCAAGGTAAGAAAGCGGCTTAATTCAATTAAGAATTAATAATGAAGAATTAAGAATTTAAAAATATGATTAATAAAAAAATAGAAAAAAGAATACGACTAAAGAAAAAAATCCGCACAAAGATTACGGGAACAGCAAAATGTCCACGTCTTTCTGTTTTTCGTTCCAATAATTATATGTATGCTCAGATTATTGATGACACGAAGCAAGTTACTCTTGTCTCATCTTCAGACCTAAAAGTTAAAAGTGGTACTAAAACAGAGCGTGCAAAAACTACAGGAGAAGAAGTTGCAAAGAAAGCAATTGCCAAAGGAATTAAATCTTGCGTTTTTGACCGTAACGGTTTCAAATATACAGGTCGTGTAAAAGCACTCGCTGATTCTGCTCGAACTGCCGGTCTCAAATTTTAATCCCGTTAGAAGTCGCGATCACGATAATAATGAAAACAAAAAATATGAAAAAAAATGTAACACAAAATAATATAGTAAATACTAACGATGGTGTATCGCGACCTACTTCTAACGGGATGGATACTACAGCAAAACCAAAACAGAATACAACAAATAACCGAAGTTTCAGCAAGCCATCATATGGTGCTAAGCGTGAAGGTGGGGACAACCGCAGATCACGCCCATCTTTTGAGCGTCCAAAGCCAGAGTTTGACCAGAAAATGGTTTCAATTCGTCGCGTTACTCGTGTGGTTGCAGGAGGGCGTCGTATGACGTTCGCTGTGGCTATTGCTATTGGAGACAAAAAGGGCTCAGTTGGTCTTGGGACAGGTAAGGGAGGAGACACAGCTATCGCTATTGCAAAAGCTCTTCGCCAAGCAAAGAAGAATATGTTCAAGATTAAGACAACCAAAGAAATGTCTATTCCTCATGAAGTTTCTGCAAAATTTTCAAGTGCTAAACTAACCATAATGCCAAATCGTGGTAAAGGATTAGTATCAGGAAGTACTGTTCGAGATATGTTGGTTCTTGCTGGTATTAAAAATGTAACGGCCAAGCTTCACTCTGGTAGTAAGAATAAATTAAACAATGCTCGTGTAGCTTACAAGACACTCTACCAACTAAAAGAAAAATCACCCGCAATAAAAGCAATTTCATTTGTTCCCGAAGAAGTTAAAGAGGCTAAATCCAGCTTTGCTGGATCGCTCGACGCTTCTACTGGAGCGTTTAGGGAAGAAATTAAATAAAATCCAAAATAAATTTTATGCAATTACATACATTAAAAAGAAAAATTCCAAATAAAAAAGCCAAACAAGTTGGCCGTGGTGGTACACGTGGCAAGACCTCTGGCCGTGGAGGCAAGGGGCAGACAGCTCGTGCAGGTAATAAACGTCGTCCTCAAATACGTGATATAATTAAAAAACTTCCGAAGCTCAGGGGGTATCGTTTCAAATCTGCTTCAACCAAATTCTCGCCCGTAAATGTAGGAGCTCTTAATGTATATGAAGCTGGTGCAGTTGTTAATTCCGCATCTTTATTGGAGAAAAATTTAATTCGTCGAGTGGGTGGAACTTTTCCTACTGTCAAAATTCTTGGCACTGGAGAACTTAGTAAAAAACTTTCTATAATTGGTTGTAAGGTTTCCGCTAGCGCAAAAGCCAAGATTGAAAAAGCTGGTGGCAGTGTAAAATAAATATTATGGAAACTGTTTGGATAAAAATAAAAAAAATATTTACAGATAAAACCTTAAGGAATCGCGTATTATTTGTACTCGGGGCTCTTGTTGTTTTCCGACTTCTTTCCGCTATTCCAATTCCTGGAGTTGATTCAATTAAACTTCAAACTTTTATAAACAATAATCAATTTGTTGGAGTTTTAAATCTTTTTTCTGGTGGTGGACTATCTACTCTTTCTATTATTATGCTCGGAGTTGGTCCATACATAACATCTTCTATAATAATGCAACTTTTGACTATCATGTCTCCTCGACTTAAGGCGATGTATCAAGAGGATGGGGAAATTGGACGCAAAAAATTTACGCAGTTCAGTAGAATGCTAACTATTCCTTTAGCTATCGTCCAAGGTTTGGCTTTACTTGTTCTCCTTCGTCGTCAGGGAATAATGGCAGATGCTTCTATGTTTGGAATGTTTTCTAATCTTTCTGTTATAGTTGCTGGCTCTATGCTTATAATGTGGATTGGTGAATTAGTTTCTGAATTTGGTATTGGAAATGGTGTTTCGCTTATAATTTTTGCTGGTATCGTGGCGAGAATTCCGCAAGAAGTTTCCCAATTCTTTTTCACTTTTAATATTTCAAATTTACCGGTCTACCTTCTCTTTTTAGCAGTTGGTTTATTAATAGTTGCTGGGGTGGTTATTGTTACAGAAGCGGAGCGCCCAGTGCCTGTCACTTATGCAAAACAAGTTCGTGGAGACCATGTTGCAGGAGGCACTCAGACATATCTTCCAATCCGAGTTAACCAAGCAGGAGTTATTCCTATAATCTTTGCACTTTCAATTTTACTTTTTCCTCAACTTATAGGTACCGCTTTAGCTGGTATGGCTAATCACACGCTTATAGCAATTTCACATGGATTACTTTGGTTTGTCCAAAATACGTGGCTCTATTCACTTTTCTATTTTATATTTGTATTTTTGTTTACTTACTTCTATACAGCCGTTACTTTCGACCCAGAACAAATCTCTACAAATTTGCAGAAGAATGGCGCTTTTGTTCCTGGAATTCGTCCGGGTCCTGCGACAAGAGATTACATCTCAAGAATACTCAATCGTACGACTACAATGGGAGCAGTCTTCCTCGGTGTTATTGCCGTCCTTCCTCTTGTTATAAAATCGATTACAGGAATAACTGCTCTTGCTATCGGTGGGACAGCCCTTTTGATTGTTGTTTCCGTTGTTCTTGATTTAATCAAAAAAGTTGATGCGCAATTATCAATGAGAGAGTATTAAATATGAAACCACAAACGTTTATTTTCATTGGGCGGTCAGGTAGTGGCAAGGGAACTCAGCTTGAACTCTTTAAAAAGTATTTATCCAATAAATATAAAGATGTCACAATTAAACAGATTATTATGGGAGAAATATTTCGTGCTTTTTTTAAGGAGTCAGGTTTTGTTCAAAGTATTGCTCACGACGTGACTATGAATCAAGGGAAATTCCAGCCGAACTTTTTAACAGATGCTTTGTTTGTTCGGAGTGCTATAGATATAGTTGATGAAGATTCTATTTTGTTTTTTGATGGTTATCCTCGGAACATAGACCAGTTGGGAATTATTGAAGAATTACTTAAGTATATCAAACGGGAAGAGCCAGTAATTATTAATATTGAGGTTTCAAGAGAAAATGTAAAGAATAGAATGCTATCTCGGGGCCGTAGGGACGATAATGAAAGTGCGATAGAAAGTAGATTAAACGAATATGATAAGTTTATCATTCCAATGCTTGAAGTTTTAAAATCTGATTCATTCTTTAAGTATTTTGAAATAGATGGTGAGGGGTCAATTGATGAAATCCATACTAATTTAGTTAAAAAACTTAATTTGTAATATGAACAAAAAGAATCAAATCGTAATGTCGCTTGGTGGTTCACTCATAATTCCAAATGAGATTGATGTTGAATTTTTGAAATCATTCGTTGTAACAATTAAAGATTATGTTTCTCGCGGTTTTAGTTTTTTAATCATCACTGGTGGTGGTAAGCTTTGTCGTAAATATAATGATTCTCTAAAAAAAATTGTTGAGCCATCACTTGATGATTTAGACTGGATGGGTATTTCTGTTACGAGATTGAATGCTGAATTTGTCAGAATTTGTTTTGGTGATTTAGCTTATGAAAAAGTAGTATTAGATCCAGATGCAATTCCAGAAACCAACAAACCAATCATTATCGGATGTGGTTGGAAGCCGGGGAATAGTAGTGACCTTGCTGCGGTACATTCTGCTCATAGTATTGGTGCTACCAAAATAATAAATCTTTCCAATATTGATTTTGTTTGTGACAAAGACCCAAAGAAATATCCTGGGGCTAAACCACTTTATAAAATGTCTTGGAGTGATTTCAGGAATCTTTTTGGAAATGATTGGAACCCTGGTGCAAATGTCCCCTTTGACCAAACAGCGGCTCGTGAAGCCGAATCTTTTGGGTACGAAGTAATAATTTTGAATGGAAAAAATCTAGAAAATTTAAAATCATATCTTGATAATAAGTCATTTGTTGGAACGATAATTAAATAGTATTTAAATTCCCCTCTTGAGGGGTGGACTTTGTAATCAAAGGACGGGGTGGATGGGTAGATTTTATTTATATTTTGGGCTAGTATTGGATAACATGTCAGTTATTATCAAAACAAAAGAAGAAATAGAGATTATCCGAGAAGGAGGAAAAAGATTGGCTCTGATACTCGCTAAAACGGCTAAAAAGGTCTTGCCGGGTGTTTCTACGTATGAACTTGACCAATATACCTATAAGCTTATAAAAGACGGTGGGGACATCCCAGCATTTTTAAATTATAATCCAGAAGATACATCTAAAGCATATCCAGCTTCTCTATGTGTGTCAGTAAATAATGAAATAGTGCATGGTATTCCAAATAAAAATAGAATTTTGAAAGAGGGTGATATTGTTTCGCTGGATCTTGGATTAAATCACAGAGGGCTTTTTACAGACCATGCTATTACAGTTCCAGTTGGAAAAATTTCTGCGAAGGACAAGCAACTTTTAGCAGATACAAAAAAGGCGCTTGAAATCGGTATTTGGACAGCTCGTGGTGGAAATACAATTGGCGATATTGGTCATGCTATAGAATCATTTGTCCACAATCGATATGGTATTGTTCGAGAACTTGCGGGACATGGAATAGGGAAAGAAGTTCATGAAGACCCCTACATCCCGAACTATGGTAAAGCTGGAAAGGGGCAGAAATTAATTCCCGGGATGGTTGTGGCAATTGAGCCGATGTTGAATTCTGGCAGAGCTGGTATTGTGAATGCACCTGATGGTTGGACTGTTAAAACTGCTGATGGAAAAAACTCCGCGCATTTTGAACATACAATTTTGATTACAGAGGGTGACGCAGAAATTCTGACAATATAGAAAATTCCCCTCTTGAGGGGTGGACTTTGTAATCAAAGGACGGGGTGGAAGAATTAATTAATTAATTAAGATCCACCCCGCCTTTCAGGCACCCCTCAAGAGGGGAACTAATCAAGAGGGGAATTAAATTTCTTTTTCTTATGCTATAATAAAACGTATGGCAGAAAATTTTGGTCTAAAATTAGAAAATGCACCGAAATTTAAAACTCCCCAAGAGGAATTGGAATTTTTACGTGCACACATTGCTGAGCGTGAGAAAGCACTCAACGAACAAGGTAAGGAAGTCAACAAAGAAGACATTGCTCACAGTGTGATTTCTGAGTATAGAAAATTTGAACCAGAGGATGTTATGCACAAAAGTGCGCTTATTAAAAAAAGTGAAGCTGAAGGTTTAGTTTTAAGATTAAAACCAGAAACTCATGACAATAAAATGGAAGAGTTACTCGGTATTTTACTTGATAAGGGGATTTCAAATACACTCTCGATTGTTAGTAAAATGAACAATCCTCATATAGACAGCGATTTCCATCGTTTTATTGTCCAATATTTATATAGTGCTCATAAAGTTCCTGGATTAAAAGAAAGCACTCCTCTATTCAAATCACTTGATATGAAACTTTTTGAAATTACTCTTCCTGATATGAATAATGAAGAGGGTAATAAGAAAAGTTTAAAGGAATTACTTGGAGCCATGGAGCAATTCTACGCTGGAATGCATTCAGTAGGCGAAGGAAGAGAGAATTATAATCGTAATCATTTCACACTTGAGATTGCCCTTGCTGAAGGTAGTGATAATTTTGTTTTTTATACGGCTGTTCCATCTCACAAGGCGGATTTATTTGAGAAACAATTATTTGGAGTTCATCCAAATGCCAAGATTGTAGAAGTTCCAGATGATTACAATATTTTCTCGGCAAATGCGTCAATCTCGGCATCTTATGCGACACTCTCTCATCATGATGTTTACCCTATAAAGTTATATGATACCCTTGACCACGACCCACTAAATATTATTTTAAATATTTTTACGAAGCTCAAGAAAACTGGCGAAGGTGCTTCTATTCAATTCACAGTATGCCCAGAAGATGATGATATGATTAGGAAATTTCATATTGTTTTGGCTGATGTGAAAGAAGGGATGTCTGTTAAAACAGCTTCTAGTTTTACACGTCAAGTTACTAAAGAATTTAAATCAATTGCGAAAGAATTATTATTTGGTTCGTCAAAAAAGAAAGAAGAGAAAAAAATAGATGACAAAGCAATAGAGAATATTACTGAAAAAATGAAAAGTACTATAATGGCGACAAATATTCGTATCATTGCTTCTGCGGAAAGTATAATAAAGTCAAAACAGATTTTGTCTGATATTGAATCATCATTCAATCAGTTCACTGAGGCAGACCGTAATGGATTTAATTTTAATCATCCACAAGGCGGGGATTTATCAAAACTTATTCACGATTTCTCTTATAGAATGTTTTCGCCGGATTATTCTATGCCACTTAATCTCAAAGAACTTGCAACGATTTTTCACTTCCCATATGGTGTTGTCTCTTCACAACTTAAACAAGCAAAATCAGGTATTGCTCCAGCTCCAATCGAAATGGGAGAGGAAGGTATTGTTCTTGGTATCAATAGTTATCATGGAAAGGAAACGAAAATTCATATGACTCGTGAAGATAGAATGCGTCATCTCTATGTAATCGGTCAAACAGGAACAGGTAAAACAACAATTTTGAAAAATATGATTGCCCAAGATATCAAGAATGGTGACGGTTGTTGTTTCATTGACCCACATGGCACAGATATTCAAGATATTCTTTCTTATGTGCCGAAAGAGCGTATTGATGATGTGATTTATTTTGACCCAGCATATACTGCTCGCCCAATGGGGCTAAATATGCTTGAATATGACCCCAAATATCCAGAGCAAAAAACTTTTGTAGTTAATGAATTGATGGGAATTTTCAATAAACTTTTTGATATGAAGACGACTGGTGGTCCAATGTTTGAACAGTACTTTAAAAATTCTGCTTTCCTTGTCATGGAACATCCAGAAAGTGGAGCGACATTGCTTGAGATTGGGCGAGTCCTTGCGGATAAAGAATTTCGCGATATGAAACTGACGCATTGTAAGAATCCGATAATTACTCAATTCTGGAAAAGTGCTGAGCTGACCACAGGCGACCAATCCATCGCAAACTTCGTGCCTTATATAACTTCTAAATTTGATAATTTTATCTCAAATGATATTATGCGTCCAGTTGTTTTGCAAGAAAAATCAGTTTTTAATTTTAGGGATATAATGGATAACAAAAAAATTCTTCTTGTAAATCTTTCAAAAGGACGCCTTGGAGATATTAATGCGAACCTAATAGGACTTCTAATTGTGGGAAAAATTCAAATGGCCGCACTTTCTCGTGTTGATATGTATGGACAGAAAATGAATGATTTCTATCTTTATATAGATGAATTCCAAAATGTAACAACTGATTCCATTGCCTCAATTCTCTCTGAGGCCAGAAAATACCGTTTGTCTTTGACCATTGCGCATCAATACATTACTCAACTTGAGGAGAATATAAAAAATGCAGTCTTTGGTAATGTGGGTTCAATGGCGGTGTATCGTTTAAGTACAGAAGATGCCAATTTTGTTGAACAAAAATTTAAGCCAACATTTACTGCAGCCGATATTATGAAATTGGAGAATTTTAATTCTTATGTAAGTATGCTTGTAAATGGTACACCGACGAAGCCCTTCAACATGACATGTCATTGGAGTCTAACACCAAAAGGCAACACTGAAGCCGTAGAAAAAATAAAAGAATTATCTTATCTCAAATACGGTCGCCCTCGCGAAGAAGTTGAAGAAGAGATAATGGAGAAATATAGGAAATAAAAACTATACAGGACGGTCCTGGACATATTTTTGAACTGCATTTATATCAATTTGCTGATGATCTCCATCTAAATAAGTTTTATATTTTATTAGTTCTTCTGCTGGTATAATTGGTAATTTGATTCCAATAAATGAAAGCCAAACAACTTTTTTAAAATTTGTAGAAAAAGGTAACCATTTATTATTTTTTGAATCAAATATCTTTAAATACTCTGTCCCACCAATATCTATTTTCTGGCCGAAATAATTTAATGTCATTAATTTTAAATCCCACTTTTTATCAATATATTGTTTTGGCCCAAATATAATATATTCTTTAACGTCATTAATAATTTTTTTAAATCCTTCTTCTGGAATGTCAATATCTATATCATTTAATGGGCGAGGTGAGCCATATAATTTAGCTGAAAGTCCACCAGAAATTTGAAACGGAATATTGTGTTTGTTTAATATTTCTGTAATCCAGAGAAGTGCATTTTTAGTTTTTTCTTCCCATTTTATTTTCATAAAAGTATTATATTATTATTTAACTACACAGGACGGTCCTGGGTGGTTTCTGCAGAAAGCCATTGGAAAAGTTCATCTAAATGGTCTTTTGCATTTTGGAAATAATCTGGAAAGGAAGCAGGGTTAGTAATTTTAATTTTGTCATTGAGATATTCATACAAACTAGAATATGGATATTGTTTTATGAAATTCAGCAAATCTTTTGTGTTGTAATTTTTTAGCTCTCTCCATTTTGGTTCTTTTAATTTTGCTGGATTTAAATGTATGTACGCGTATAAATATTTTAAATATTTATCGGTACTAGCGTGTTCAGATTTAAACCGCCCTTGAAAAAGAACACCATTTCTTTCATATTTTTTATTAAAATACATAGCATAAGCTGTTAATAATTTTTTCATAAAAACAGAAATACCGTTTTCTGTTTTTTCGTGACACAACAAATGAAAATGATTTGGCATTAAACAATATGCACCAATATTAACAATAGTTTCTCCCCGTTCAAAATTTTTTTCAATTTTTCTGAGTTTAATACTTTTTTTCGAATTACAAATGTAAAGAAGTTTTAAAAAATAAAAGTAGTCTTCTTTATCTAAAAAGATTTCCCTTTTTTCAACGCCTCTATTATAAATATGATAATACTCTCCCGAAACAAGGGGAGTTCTTCGCAATCCCATTATCAAAGTATAACATCCAGGACGGTCCTGGGTAAAGTGGATAAAAAAGTATCAATTATAATACCTCAATATCCAGGACAATATCCAGGACGGTCCTGGATATTTTTAAAATATGGTATAATTTGAAAGTGGAAGAGATTGAAGCAAAATTTTTAGATATTAATGTGGAAGAATTTAAAAAGCTTCTTGAAAGAGAAGAAGCTATTTTTATCGATTCATTTGAATATAAACGCAAAACTTACGATTCAAAAGATAAAACTCTTGCGGAGAAGAATGCTTGGGTTAGATTACGAGATGAGGGAGAAAAAGTAACTATGACCTACAAAGAAAGATTTGGAGTTGGAGCAAATTCACTTCAGGATGCTGGAATGAAAGAAATAGAAATTGTAGTAAGCGATTTTAATTTAGCGGACAAGTTTTTAACCGAGCTTGGTTTTATAGAAAAATTTTATGAAGAAAATAAGAGAGAAAGATATATTATTGATAATGTTGAAGTTGATATTGATAGTTGGCCCATGATTCCATCGTATGTAGAATTAGAGGGTAATAGTTGGGATTCTTTAAAAAAATTAGCAAACAAGCTAGATTTGAATTGGGATAATCACTCTCGTTGTTCAACCATGCAGGTATATGAAAAATATGGTATAAATGAGAATGATTATGGCGTGATTACCTTTGAAGAGCAGATAAAAAAGTAAGTTAATATACAGGACCGTCCTGGATATTACTGGATATTATTATTTTGATTTAAGCCGATTTTATGCTAAAATCTGTCTATTAATTATTATTTGTATATAATTCCTAGCAATAAAAAGCTAGTATTTAAAACGTAATTTTATGAAAGGACCATTAACAGAATTCCCAATTATTAAAACTAAGACATCTAATGTTACCAAGAAATTTGACTTGGCTGATTTAAACGAACGCCAAGAATACTTTAGAGCTAAAGTCGGACCGGAAATTGATAAAATAAAGAAATATCTAGAAGAAAACACTTTTATCGCTTATCTTCTCGGTAAAAAAAATTCAGGGAAAGGAACTTACACAAAATTAATGATGGAAATTTTTGGAGCAGATAAGATTGGACATATTTCAGTAGGAGATTTAGTTAGAAAAATATACAAAGAAATAAATGACCCCGAAAAGCGCGAAGAAATTATTGAATATCTAGAAGAACATTATCGTGGTTATATTTCAGTAGAAGATGCTATTGATGCACTGATTGGTAAAAATCAAAAAGTTCTTTTACCGACTGAATTTATTCTCGCTCTTTTGAAGAGAGAAATCGATAAATTCGACAGAAAAGTAATCTTTATTGATGGTTTTCCTCGTGATCTAGATCAAGTTCAATATTCTCTTTATTTCAAAGATTTAGCAAATTATCGTCTTGACCCAGATATATTTATCGCTATTGATATCCCAGAGGCAGTTATCGATGAGCGTATGCGCAATCGTGTCGTTTGCCCTAAATGTCAGGCACCAAGAAATCTCACAACTCTTCGCACAAAGGAAATCGGATATGACAAAGAAACAGGTAAATATTTCCTTATTTGTGATAACCCAGAATGTGATAAAGCTAGAATGATTAGTAAAGAAGGAGATGACGCTGGAATTGAAAGTATACGTGACCGTTTAACTCTCGACGATAAATTAATTAAAAAGGTAATGTCTCTCCATGGTATTCCGAAAATACTTCTAAGAAATGCGGGGCCTATCGATGGGATGAATGATGTAGTAGATGATTATGAAATTACTCCTAAGTATATTTATGAATATGATAAACAAACAGGAAAAGTAGATGTTACTGAAGAACCTTGGGTTGCAAAAGATGATGCTGGGGTGGAATCTTACAGTTTACTTTCACCTCCCGTTGTTGTTGGACTTATAAAGCAGTTGGTTAAAGCATTAGGTTTAGAATAAAGTTTGTTAAGCAAGAGCCCCTTCCGGGGGCTTTTGTGTTATTATATAAAAATATATGAGAAAAATTACGGATATATATGAAGAATATAAAAATATGCCATTGCTTGCAATGCATCAAATACGAGTGGCTGCGGTCGCTATGATGATTTGTGATTCTTTAGATATTTCAGTAGACAAAGAAAATATCGTGAAGGCATGTTTAATACACGATATAGGCAATATTGTTAAATTTGATCTAAATCATTTTCCAGAACAAAACAAGCCAGAAGGGATAGATTATTGGCAAAAAGTCAAAAATGAATTTACGACTAAATACGGTAGTGATGACCACATAGCAACTCTTACAATAGTCAGAGAATTGGGAATATCTCCACGTATTTACGAGTTTGTTGACTGTATAGATACAAGTGTGGCTGAAAAGATAGTAGAAGAAGACGATTTTGGCAAAAAAATATGTGCATATGTAGATAATCGCGTATCTCCTTATGGTGTAGTGTCTGCAGAAGAACATAGTCTAGATTCCAAAGAAAGATACAAGAATCACCCGCATGCTTTTGATGAAGGAAGAAGGTCTTTTTTTATGGAAAATATATATTCTATTGAAAAACAGATTTTTTCTCACTCAAATATCAAGCCAGAAGACATAAATGACGAATCTGTTGCAAAATATATAGAAAAAGTGAAAGATTTTGAGATATGAATAGAAAAAATAAATGTAAATAGTCTTATCAAAGGGGCTTGTGAGCGCGACGGCGCGAACACTGAACGAATTTTCACCAGAAAATTGGTGTACCCTCTGAGAAGAGCTATTTCCATTTCTTTTTTCTTATGGATTGACTCGAAATCAAATTTGAAACGCTGTCAAAAGTGTGTCATTTTGTAAAAGTGCTTGCGTAGTTCCTCTCTGCGAGTATACTAAAGATAGGATTATTTGAAATGTGTTGCCTAGAACAATTTTTTAGGGGATAAAGAGTTTTGATAGAGAACTGTAAACATTATTACGTTAACAAATTTCTATCATCCTTAATCCCACTTAATGTTAAGCTATGGTAATATTTACTTCGATAGTCCTAATAAAAAATTCTTCCTTTTTGGAAGGATTTTTTATTTTTTGTATTGGATTTCTCCCCTCCTTACGGAGGAGGGGTGCCCAGAGGGCGGGGTGGTGATTAATTAATTCAATCACCACCCCCTGCCCCCTCCTCCGAAAGGAGGGGGCGAAGAAATTAATTCACCTCTCCCCAGCCTCCCCTTGGTAAGGGGAGGGGGAAAGGGTATAATACTGAAATGACAAATGATAAAAACCTAAAAATAACTTTTTGTTCTGGAGCAGGAACTGTTACCGGGGCTAATTTTTTATTAGAAGGAAATGGCAAGAAGTTTTTAATTGATTGTGGTTTAATTGAGGGAGAAAAATTTGTAGATGATTTAAATTGGAATCCATTTCCATATGACGTCTCTACTATAGATATACTTTTTATTACACACGGTCATATAGACCACATTGGGCGTATTCCAAAGCTTATAAACGAGGGGTTCAAAGGTAGAATAATCTCAGTCGTTCCCACCAAAGAAATCGCCGAGGTAATGCTTGCAGATACTGCGCATCTTTTATCTCGTGATACAAAACTTGAACTTGATAAAATATATACAGTAGAAAATATTAAAAAAGCTCTCGATTTATGGGAAACACTTGAATATGGTCAGAAACTAAATGTTGACCACGGTTTTCAATTTTCTTATAAAAATGCCGGGCATATTCTAGGTTCGGGAATGCTAGAAATAATTTATAATGATAGAAAAATAGTTTTTACGGGAGACCTCGGGAATTCTCCATCACCTCTTTTGCCTAACACTGATATTATTAAAAATGCTGATTATATGATAATGGAATCTACGTATGGAGATAGAAACCATGAAGAACGCGATGAAAGAAGGAAAAAACTTGAAGAGATTATAAAAGATAATTATGACCGCAAAGGGGTACTTATTGTTCCTACTTTTTCTCTTGAACGTACACAAGAATTGCTTTATGAAATAAATTCTTTAGTTGAAAATAATATTATACCCAGAATGCCAATATTTTTAGATTCTCCACTTTCCATTAAATTGACAGATATTTATTTGAAGTATGATAAATATTTCAATATTAATGCTCAGAAAATACTTGCATCGGGAGATAAATTGTTTGATTTTCCTGGTCTTAGAAAAACAATTGAGACAGAGGAATCAAAAGCCATATTACAAGTACCGCCACCTAAAATAATTATAGCAGGAAGCGGTATGTCAAATGGTGGCCGAATACTTCATCATGAAAAGAATTATCTTCCAGGCGAGAATAATACTATTTTATTGACAGGTTATCAAACTGTTGGGACTTTGGGGCGTCTTATTCACAATGGTGCAAAGAAAGTTCATATTATGGGGGAAGAAGTCACTATCCGTTGCCATGTGGCAATGATTAGTGGTTATTCTGGGCATAAAGATTCTGACCACTTAGTAGAATTTGTTGAAAATACAGCAAGTACTTTAAAGAAAGTTTTTGTTGTTATGGGAGAACCAAAATCTTCAATGTTTCTTGCTCAAAAATTGCGAGATAATCTAGGAATAAAAGCTTTTACTCCTTCTGCAGGTGAGTCTGTAATTATCGAGTGTTAATATAGTATATTTGCAATAAAAACAAGGGTTTTCCCAAACTGTGCCCCCACACCTATATTTGTATAGTTTTTTTATTAAATATTTATAAGGGTAAAACATAAAATTAATATATTTTAATATAGGTGTGGGGGTGTGGATAACTTTTGTTTTTTCTTGGAACAATTCCATTGTTTTGTTATAATATAAAGAGTATTTTTGATATATCGGATATCGTATATCGTATATCGGATAGTATATACGATATACAACATCCGATATGTTTTAAAAACTTTTTTTCTCATCCGAGATACCCTTACAAATATTAAATAAAAATGGAATTATTTAAAAAAGTCATTTCTTTGCATCAAGCAGCTAAGATTTCTGGGTATACCCAGGACCATCTCGGCTATTTGATACGTAGTGGTGAGATGAAGGGGGTCAAAAAAGGAAGGAACTGGTTTACTACTGAATATGAGATCAAGAGTTATCTTTTAAAACAAAAAACTATCCGCGCTCAGTCATCTAATAAAGGTTCTGTTAAAAAAGTCATTTCTTTGCATCAAGCAGCTAAGATTTCTGGGTATACCCAGGACCATCTCGGCTATTTGATACGTAGTGGTGAGATGAAGGGGGTCAAAAAAGGAAGGAACTGGTTTACTACTGAATATGAGATCAAGAGTTATCTTTTAAAACAAAAAACTATCCGCGCTCAGTCATCTAATAAAGGTTCTGTTAAAAAAGTCATCCAGAGAAAAGTAGCCAATAAAAAAATTCCATTTCTCACCTCTCCTCGTAATTTTTTACTTTCCTCTCTCATCATAATATTTATCGGACTTTCCTCGGTGAGTTTCTATCTTTTTGAGAAAAACAATAACAATCAAATTCCTTCTCCCACATCTCAAACTCTCATCCTCTCCAAGCAAACCCCTCCCGTCCTCCCCAAAGGGAAGGTGGAAACTCAAACTCTGATTTCCCCTCTCCCTTTGGGGGAGGGTCAGGGAGGAGGTCTCACTGCTTCTGTTGGAAATTCACTGACATCTATCTCTGATGGACTTGCCGATGGTTGGGTAACATTCACGGAAGGGATATTAAATAATATTAAAGATTCTGCAAATGGAACAAAAGAATTTGCCATTTCTGTCTGGGATGGAGCCACATTTGTCGGGAGTGGAATTACAAATGGGATTTCATCTCAACGAATGGCAATTTCGGCATGGGGACGCTCAATCCCAAGTAAAATCGCATCAAATTGGAATTCATTCCTTACTATTCTTTCCACACCAAAACCTAAAACAATCACAGTCATACCTCCTTCACTCACAACTACAGCACTGA